>ERZ779621.205-NODE-205-length-35652-cov-13.355451_pt1 | contig 35652 bp, 28 predicted proteins | sample MGYA00514215_ERZ779621 | MGnify/ENA primary metagenome ERZ779621 (study PRJEB29562, sample SAMEA4376715) | mouse gut metagenome | isolation source: Cecum | study: EMG produced TPA metagenomics assembly of the A DSS colitis mouse model was used to assess the...
AAATCGGCGGCAACTTGAACCAGATTGCCCGCTGTCTGAACGAGTACGGCGCACCCTATAACGCCCTCTCCCAAGAGGTACGAGCCGCCACAGCGGAGCTTGCCGCCTTGAAGTTTGAAGTCTTGCAGAAAGTAGGTGAAGCCGTTGGCAACATTCAAACATATCAGCTCTAAAAATGCCGATTACGGAGCTGCCGAGCAGTACCTAAAGACATTCTTTGATAGATTCTTTGGAATCGTTTGATTGAAATTGTCATCATTTCATTGGTGTATTTGATTTTGGGAGAGCGCAGGAGCAATCCTCGATTCCCCAAAGCCCAAATAAACGAAAACCGGCGCAGCTTGACGCTGCGCCGGCTTTCGCTTAAAATGCTTTCTTACGTCGCAGCCCCACCGGCGGGCCTGCTTCGTTATCGATGCTAAAAAATTTTCATACTCGGTTGCCCTTTTCAGGGAAACTGCCCCCTCTTTGCGGCGCTTATTTGAGAGAAGACAGGCCTGGAAGCAAGTCGATGCCTGGGTCGGGTACCGGACCAGCGCAGCCGGGCTGACCAAAGGGCTGCCGCATCGCACCTTGAAAATCCCGCATTTTCCTGTGGCTCATGGGCTGACGGGACTAGGCCATGTTTGCAAAATGTCAAAACGCCCAAACGGCGGATCTTTTTCCGCCACTCTGCGTTGTATTTTTTTGCCGGGCGTCAGCCCGCCTGCAAAAATCCGCCTTGATTGGCGAAAAAATCTCTCGCCTTTGGGCATTCCGCCATTTAGCAAACAAGGCCTAGATCCGGCCAATGATCGTACCAATGAGCTTCTTGAACTGGACCGCCACCCGATCGGCGGTCTCCTGGACCTCCTTGTGATCCAGAGGCTTGCCGGACATGCCGGCGGCCAGATTGGTGATGCAGGAGATCCCGCAGATCTCCATGCCCATGTGCTTTGCCGCCAGAGCCTCGCAGGCGGTACTCATGCCCACCGCGTCGCCGCCCCAGGCCCGGCACATGCGGATCTCGGCGGGGGTCTCATAGGCGGGGCCGGTGAGCTGGATGTATACACCCTCGTGGAGGGGAATATCCAGCTCCGCCGCGGCCTCCTTGACCAACGTGCGCATCCGGAGGCTGTAGACCTCGCTCATGTCCGGGAACCGGGGCCCCAGCTCATCCAGATTGGGTCCGATGAGGGGGCTGGGCACGCCGGTGGTGATGTGGTCCGTCAGCAGCATGAAGCACCCTGGCTGGAAGCCGGGATTGATGCCCCCCGCCGCGTTGGTGAGGACCAGCTTCTTTGCGCCCATGAGCCCCATGAGCCGGGTGGGCAGCACCACGTCCTGCATGGGATAGCCCTCGTAGTAGTGGACCCGCCCCTGCATGATGACCACGGGAACGCCCTGCACCCGTCCGAAGACGAACCGGCCCTTGTGCCCCGCCACCGTGGAGGTGGGGAAGCCCTCAATAGACGTATAATCGAGGGTCTCCTCGATGTCGATCTCGTCGGCGTAGTCGCCCAGGCCGGAGCCGAGGATCAGGGCGATCTCCGGCTTAAAGCCGGTCCTGGCCCGGACGCTCTCCAGGCACGTCTGCAATTTCCTGTATACTTCGCTCATATATGCGTCTCCTTTCTATTTGAATGACATCCCGCTGGGGTCCAGATGGACCTTCTGGGAGAGAAAATCCCGCAGCGCCTCATACTGTGCCCGGCTGACGGTGATTTTGGTTCCCTCCTTGGCGATCAAGCCCTCGTCCAGAAACTTCTGGATGCCCCGGTTAACGCTCTTTACGCACAGCCCGCTCTCGTTGGCCAGCCGCTGACGGCTCTCCCGGAGCTGCAAAACCTCGTTCACGCTATATTGCTCGTACCGTCCGATGAGCAGCAGGGCCAGCCGGTCGACTCCCTCCAGAAACAGCAGTACACGGTTGTGCCGCGCCTCTGTGTTCAGGTACTCGCCTACCAGCTTGGCCTCATACCGCAGCGCCTGTATGTCGGAACACATCCACTGCTCGAACTGTGCCCGGGGCAGCTTGACGATGGTGCAGTCTGTAACGGCCCGGAGGGTGGTCTTATAGGTGTCCAGCTCCATGATGAACTCCATACCGCCGAAGGCGTACAGCTTGTCAAAGCGCATGTAGTCGTAGAGGGTTCCCAGCACCCGGTAGTCCGTGGCCTCGATGACGCCCTGCCCCACAAAGAAAATGGTGTCCGCAGGGTCGCCCTCCCGGATGAACACGTCGCCGCCCTTCAGCTCCACCACCTGAAACATTTCCATGAGCCATGGGGGGGCGCTGCGAAAGTAGGTCTCAAACTGTTCCTGCCGTCCCCGGTCGATGTCCTTGAGGAAGGGCAGCGCGTTATACAGGTACTTGTTCATCCGTCAGCCTCCTCTCCGTCCCCCGGCAAACGGGCTTTCAGACCAGCCGCTCCAGCAGGGAATGTCCGATGGTTCCCTCCGGCATGGATACGCCGAAGTTTTCCGCGATGGTGGCGCCGATAACCGCGAAGGAGTCCGCCTCCGGCAGGGGACCGCCCTCCGCCATCTTTTTGGAATACGCCAAAAAGGGCACATACTCCCGGGTATGGTCGGTGCCGGTGTAGGCGGGATCGTTGCCGTGGTCCGCCGTCAGGATGAGCAGATCGTCCTCCTGCAGCCGTTCCAGCAGGACCCCCAGATTCCTGTCAAATTTCTCGATCTCCCGGCCATAGCCTTCCACGTTCCGCCGGTGGCCCCACAAGGCGTCAAAGTCCACCAGATTGGTGAAGCACAGCCCGTGGAAATCCTTGCCGCAGAGTTCGATGGTCTGCTCCATGCCGTGAACGGAGCTGTCGGAGTGATAGGTCTCGGTGATGCCCTCGCCGCAGAAGATGTCGTTGATCTTCCCCACGCCGATCACATCCAGCCCCGCGTCCTTCATGGCGTTCAGCGCTGTGGGACCTGTGGGCTTCAGGGCGTAGTCGTGGCGGTTGCTGGTACGCTTGAATTCGCCTTTTTTCTTCCCCACATAGGGGCGGGCGATGACCCGGCCAACCCGCCACTCCTCCCGGGACAGGGTGATCTCCCGGGCGATCTCGCAGCAGCGGTACAGATTTTGAAGATCAAAGGTCTCCTCGTTGCCGCAGATCTGCAAAACCGAGTCGGCGGAGGTGTAGACGATCATAGCCCCGGTCTCGATCTCCTCCTCCGCCAGCTCCTCCAGAATGGCGGTGCCGCTGGCGCTCTTATTGCCGATGACCCGCCTGCCGCAGCGCTTTTCCAGTTCCGCGATCAGCTCCGGGGGGAAACCGGTGTCGGTGAAGGTGTGAAAGGGGCTCTCGGTCTTGATGCCCATCATCTCCCAGTGCCCGGCCATGGTGTCCTTGGCGTTGCTGGCCTCCGCCATGCGCATGTAGCGTCCCAGAGGGCGCTCCGCACCGGACATCCCGCCGCCGCAGTGGAGGTTCAGGAACCCCAGCTTTTGCAGATTGGGGATGTCCAGCGTCCCCATGCGCTCCAGAATGTGTCCAAAGGTATCCACGCCCACGTCGCCGAACCTCCGGGAATCGGGCATGGCCCCGATCCCCAGAGAATCCAGCACGATGGCGAATACCCGCTTATATTCGCTCATATCGCTTTACCTCGTTTTCCGCATCAGGCCAGGTTGCCCGGCCCGAACCCCAGGGGAAGCAGCTCCCGGAGAGTAAAGATTTCATACTGCTCCCGGCTGGTGGCCAGGATGATCTGGAAGGTCTCCGGATTGCAGAACTCCATCATCACCTGCCGGCATACGCCGCAGGGGGCGGCGTACTCTGTCAGCACGCCGTCCTTGCCGCCCACGATGCAGATGGCGTCAAACTGCCGCTCTCCCTCGCTGACGGCCTTGAAAAATGCGGTGCGCTCGGCACAGTTGGTAGGACCGTAGGCGGCGTTCTCGATGTTGCAGCCGCCATAGAGCTTTCCGCCCCTGGTCAGAAGGGCGGCGCCCACCTTGAAGTGGGAGTAGGGGGTGTAGGAGAAATTCAGCTGCTCGATGGCCAGATCGATCATTTTCTCCGCAAGTGCTTTTTCCATAGCGGGCCGCCCTCCTTAATACCCGGAGGCGGCTTCGTTCTTCACCAGCTTGACGATCCGGCTGGTGCCCAGGCGGTCCGCGCCCAGGGAGAGGAACTTCTCCGCGTCGTCCAAGGAGGATATGCCGCCTGCGGCCTTGATCTTCACCTTGGGGCCCACGTGCCTGGCGAACAGCTCCACGTCGGCGAAGGTGGCCCCCGCCTTGGAGAAGCCGGTGGAGGTCTTGATATAGTCCGCCCCGGCGTTGGTCACCAGCTCACACATCTTGATCTTTTCCTCGTCGGTGAGCAGGCAGGTCTCGATGATGACCTTGAGGATCTTATCTCCGCAGATGGCCTTCAGCGCGCGGATCTCGTTTTCCACCAGATCGTACTTTCCGTCCCGCAGCCAGCCGATGTTGATGACCATGTCGATCTCCACCGCGCCGTTGGCGATGGCGTCCCTGGTCTCGAACTCCTTGACGGCGGTGGTCACATTCCCGTTGGGGAAGCCGATAACCGTGCAGACAGCCATTTTATCCCCCAGATACTCGCTGGCCTGCTTCACATAGCAGGGGGGGATGCACACGGATGCGGTGCCGTACGCAACCGCGTCGTCGCAGATTTGCTTGATCTCCGCCCAGGTAGAGGGCTGGAGGAGGAGGGTGTGGTCTACGTGCTTGAGAATTTCCTTGTTGTCCATGTTTTTGTGTTCTCCTAACTTACTTGTTGTTCTGGTCTGCTCTTATCATGCTCCGGATGGCCTCCACGGCCACTTGGATAGCCCCGTCGGTGTCGTGGACCACGGGATTCTCCATGCCCAGCCGCTCCCGCTCCTGGTTGGCGACAACCATGAAGCAGGACCCGCAGCGCACCTTCAGGGCGCTGGCCACCACGAACAGGGCCGCCGACTCCATCTCGCTGGCGAGACAGCCCAGCCGCTTCCATGCTTCCCACTTATTGAGAAGTTCATAACTTACCGGCTTCACCTCCGGCTCATGCTGGCCATAAAAGGAGTCCTTGCACTGGACCACGCCGGTGTGGAAATCAAAGCCCTTCTCCCTGGCGGCGGCCACCAGAGCATTGGTGACCTCTAGGTCCGCCACGGCGGGGAACTCGATGGGGGCGTACTCCCGGCTTGTGCCCTCCATGCGGATGGCGCCGGTAGCCACCACGATGTCGCCGCTCTTCACCGGGGTCTGCATCCCGCCGCAGGTGCCGATGCGCACGAAGGTGTCCGCGCCGCAGCGTACCAGCTCCTCCATGGCGATGGAGGCCGAGGGCCCGCCGATGCCGGTGGAGGTGACGCTGACCTTCACCCCGTCCAGGGTGCCGGTGTAGGTCACGTACTCCCGGTTGTCGGCCACCAGGACGGGGCCGTCAAAATACTGGGCGATCTTCACCGAACGCTTGGGGTCGCCGGGGAGGATCACGTAGCGGCCCACCTCGCCGGGAGCCACCTGGATATGATAGAGACGGCTGGCGTCTTCGGAATAATTTTTCATCGTCTTTCACCGCTCCTTCAAAAGCTTATCGTTGTCCCTTGTCGTAGGGGATGCCCTCCGCCTTGGGGGCTCTGGACTTCTTGGAGACGAAGACCAGCACCACCAGGGAGATGATGTAGGGGAACATGTTGTACACGGTGCTGGGCAGATTCAGGGCATCCAGCAGGCCAATGCCGGTATACACGTTGCTCAGCGCCCGGAACAGGGCGAACAGCAGGGCCGCCAGGCCGATGTTCACCGGCTTCCACTGTCCGAAGATCATGACCGCTAGGGCCAGGAAGCCGAAGCCCGCCACGCCGTTCTCAAATTTCCACTCACTGACGCCGGCGGTGATGTAGACCAGACCGCCCAGGCCGCCCAGGGCGCCGGAGATCAGCACGCCCGCGTAGCGCATCCTGTAGACGTTGATGCCCACGGAGTCCGCCGCCTGGGGATGCTCGCCGCAGGCCATGAGGCGAAGGCCGAACTTGGTCTTGTAGAGTACGACGTAGGAGGCGGCCAGCGCCAGCAGGGCGATGAGCATGAACCAGTTGAATTCAAACTTGCCGATGTAGACCAGGAACGCCTTTTTCGCCTGACCGTACACAACCGTGGAGGACACATTGTCGGCATTCTCGGCCATGTTGATGGCCCGCACCAGCACCACGGCGGCGGCGGGGCCTAGCAGGTTCAGGGCCGTGCCCACCAGGGTCTGGTCCGCGCTGAAGCGGATGGCCGCCACCCCCAGCAGCAGGGAGAACAGCATCCCAATGGCTACCGCCGCCAGGATGACCAGCAGGATCATGACAAGGGCGGGGGTACCCGCCGGGAGGAACTTCATCATCAGCGCGCCGCCCAGGGCGCCCATGACCATGATGCCCTCCAGGCCGATGTTGATGACGCCGCTGTGTTCGGAGAAGCACCCGCCCAGCGCCACCAGCACCAGGACGGACGCAAAGATCAAGGTATACTGAATCAGCAGCAGCATTACGCTTTGCCTCCTTTCTTCGCCTTCTCGTCTCTCTTATCCAGCCAGCGGTTGAACCAGAGCCGGAAGAAGAGGACGAAGCCGCACAGATAAATGATGAACGCGGAGATCAGATCGGAGATCTGGGAGCAGTACATACTCTTGTCCACGTAGGTACCGCCGCTGGTGATGTGCTGGATGAAGTAGGAGGAGAAGATGGTGCCGATGGGGTTCAGGCCCCCCAGGAACGCTGCCGCGATGCCGTTGAAGCCCATAGCGGGGACGCTGGTCTGCTGGACCATCCACTGCTCGATGCCGGTGAGGAAGTAGATCCCCGCCGCGAAGCCGGCCAGACCGCCCGCGATCATCATGGTGAGGATCACGTTGCGCTGCTCTTTCATGCCGCAATACTTGGCGGCATTTTTGTTGAGGCCCGTGGCTTTCAGCTCATAGCCGAACTTGGTTTTCTCAAGCAATACCCACACCAGAATGGCCATGACGACCGCCAGAGGCAGGCCGATGGTGACAAACTCGTTGTTGGTGAACAGCTTGTCCAGTCCCAGGTTGGGGAGGAGGGCGCTCTTGTTGCCGCTGGACAGGGGAATGGTGTAGGGGGTGGACTGCTCCTTGACGCTTACCAGGAGCATGTTCACGCAGTAGAGGGAGATCCAGTTGAGCATGATGCAGGAGATGACCTCGTTGACGTTGAAGTAGGCTTTCAGCGCGCCGGAGACGCCGCCCACCAGAGCCGCCGCGATGACGGCCACGATCAGGCACACGATCCAGGGCATTTTCAGCGCCAGAGCGCAGTACAGACATGCGCCCGCGCCCACAACGTACTGGCCCGCCGCGCCGATGTTGAAGAGGCCCACCTTATAGGCGAACAGCACCGACAGGGAACACATCAGCAGCGCCGAGGCGTTGACCAGGGTGGTGCCGAAGTATTTCATCGCGGCCGCGCCGCTGGGGTAGTAGAGGAAGTTCTTCAAGATGGCCGCGATAGCGCCCGCCGCGCCGCCGGGATTGATGACCAGCAGCACGATGAAGCCCACCAGCAGGCCCAGCACGATGCACAGCAGCGAGGCCAGGATGGTCTGGAATCCGCTGTTGCGGAGAATGCTCTCCTTCTTTCTCAAATCCTGACTCACGATACCGATGCCTCCTTTCTCTTGGAACCGGCCATGTAGAGGCCCAGCTCCTCCACCGTGACGGTCTTGGGGTCAAATTCGCCCACGATCTCCCCCTCGTACATGACCAGGATGCGGTCGGAGACGTTCATGACCTCGTCCAGCTCCAGGCTCACCAGCAGCACGCCCTTCCCGGCGTCCCGCTGGGCCACCAGCTGCTTGTGGATATACTCGATGGCGCCCACGTCCAGGCCACGGGTGGGCTGGACCGCCACCAGAAGCTCGGGGTCCTTGTCGATCTCACGGGCGATGATGGCTTTCTGCTGGTTGCCGCCGGACATGGCCCGTGCTTTGGTGACGGGGCCCTGCCCGGAGCGGACGTCATACTGCTCGATGAGACGGTTGGCGTAGTCCCGGATGGCCTTCCGCTTCAGGAACCCGGCTTTGCTGGTGAACTCCGGCTCAAAATACCGCTGCAAAACGATATTGTCCTCCAGGGTGTAGTCCAGAACCAGCCCATGCTTGTGCCGGTCCTCGGGGATGTGGCTCATGCCCATGGCGGCCAGCCGCTTGCGGATGGGCATGGTAGAGATGTCGGTGCCGCTGATGGAGATGGAGCCGCCCTTGAGGGGCTCCAGACCGCTGAGCCCGTAGACGAACTCCGTCTGACCGTTGCCGTCGATGCCTGCGATGCAGACGATCTCTCCCCGGCGGACCTGCATGGAGACGCCGTTCACGGCGTTGTTCTTGTGCCGCTTGGAGGCCACGGTCATACCCTTGATGTCCAGCACCACGTCCCCCGGCTGGGAGGGCTTCTTCTCCACCACGAAGTTGACGTCGCGGCCCACCATCATGGCGGACAGACTCTCGGGCGTGGCGTCCTTGATGTCCACGGTGCCGATGTACTTGCCCTTGCGCAGGACGCTGCACCGGTCGGCTACCTCCATGATCTCCGCCAGCTTGTGGGTGATGAAGAGGATGCTCTTCCCCTCTGCCGCCAGATTCTTCATAATGCCCATCAGCTCATGGATTTCCTGGGGAGTCAGCACGGCGGTGGGCTCGTCGAAGATCAGGATCTCGTTGTCCCGGTACAGCATTTTGAGGATCTCCGTGCGCTGCTGCATACCTACGGTGATGTCCTCAATAAGAGCGTCCGGGTCCACCGACAGGCCGTATTTCTCGGAAAGGGCCAAAACCTTTTTCCGGGCCTCGTCCTTCTGGAGAAAGCCGCCCCTGGTGGTTTCCACACCCAGGATGATATTGTCCAGGACGCTGAAGCACTCCACCAGCTTGAAGTGCTGGTGGACCATGCCGATGCCCAGATCGTTGGCATCGTTGGGGTCGTTGATCTCGACCTTCTTCCCGTCCTTGCGGATCTCGCCCTCCTCCGGCTGATACAGCCCGAAAAGCACGCTCATGAGCGTGGACTTTCCCGCGCCGTTTTCACCCAGAAGGGCGTGGATCTCGCCTTTTTTCAATTGCAGCGTGATGTTGTCGTTGGCAATGATGCCGGGGAACCGTTTGGTGATATTCAGCATCTCGACCGCATACTCGGCCATACCTTACGCGCCTCCTTTGATTGATCGTTTATTCAGGAATATTTTACGCCGGGGCGGACAAATGACCCCGCCCCAACGGGGCTGCGCCTGGAAAACTGGTTTAAGGAAAGACAGCGGGAGCTTTAACGCGCTCCCGCTGTCTTTCGCGTTCTATATGCTGCTGCTATAGACGGTGCTTTTTACTTGATGGTACCGTACTCGGTGACCGTGATGCCAACGGAAGGCATGGCGGTGGTATCGTTGGAGATGGAGATCTTGCCGCCATGGATGTCCTTCACCAGGGCCAGGTAGTCGTCCTCAGTGAAGAGGCCGTCGGCCCACTGGGTAGTGGCGCGGGGCAGCTGGACGTAGTTCTCGCCGGGATCGTCGGAGACCATGCCCAGGCTGTCGATCTTGCCGGCGTACTCGCTCCACTTGCCGTCCTTGATGGCGGTGAGGATCATGTTGACGGTGGCATCCAGACCCTTCATAGCGGAAGTGACGGTCATGTCGGCGCCGTACTCATTGATCTTGGAGGACTGGTCGGAGTCCACGCCGATGACCTTGCCGCCCACCTTGGCAGCGGCCTCGGCGGCGGAGGTGTAGATGCCGCCGCCGCAGGCGAAGACGACCTCAACATCCTTGGAGCTGTACCAGGTGTCCATGTAGGCGGTGATGTCCGCGTCGCCGTAGAACTGGTTGCCGTAGACGAACTCAACGGACACATCGCCGGTGCAGCCCAGCTCGGCGGCAGCCTTGTCGGCGCCCTGAACGTAGCCGTAGCCGAAGCGCATGACGGCGGGCACGCTCATGCCGCCCAGGAAGCCCAGGTGACGGTAGCCCAGCTTGACGGCGGCGTAGCCGGCCATGAAGCCGGAGATCTCTTCCTGATAAGTAGCGCAGTAGGTGTTGGCGGTGTTGTAGTAGTCGCCCACGTTGTACTCGGCGGGGTTATAGGTGTAGCCCTCGCCCACGCCCTTCTCGCACAGGTCGCCCTCGCCTACGTCCAGGCCGATGAACTTCACATCGGGGTAGGTGTTGGTCTGGGCCACCAGAGAGGCGGCGAACATGTAGCCGGGCAGCAGGATGACGTTGGCGCCCGCGGCAACGGCCTGGTCGATGGCGGCGTTGCGGGCCTCATCGTTGTCCTTCTCGGGCTTGTAGTAGTTGAAGGTGACGCCGTTGGCCTCGCTCCAGGCCTTAGCGGTCTCGTAGGTGGTCTGGTTGAAGCTCTGGTCGGTGATGTCGCCGGAGTCGGTGACCATGGCGATGTTCATATCCCCGCTGGAGCCCTTGCCGTCGCCGCCACCGCCGCCGCAGGCGGCGAGAGACAGGACCATCAGGCTTGCGAGGATGGCCGCGATGAGTTTTTTCATGGGATGTTCCTCCTTGATAAAAATAAAAATTCTATTTTCCGGGCCGAAAAGCTTTGGTTTTGGGATTTTGCCACGCTGTTTCCGCAGATATTTGCCGCGGTCCGTTTTGTGGCTGCTTCGTGACAAGCGTTTTTCTGCATCTCCTCCGCTTCTGCTGGGCCGGATGAATATTGAAATTATACCATAGGTTGTTTCAATAGTATAGGACAAATGTCCCTTTTTTTCGAATGTTTTTTTGTTTCGTAGTAACTGAACAATTTTTGCTCTGATTTTTTGTAAATTATGCCCATAGAGCGGCCCGGCATCTGATGGGGAGCTTCGCGGAAGCACCGGTGCCGTCGATTATCTTGTTGGCATCTGAAAGCCCGCCAGCGCTTTATTGAGGCAGTCGTTAAAGGGCTTCATCAGCCGGAAAAGCCCGGCCGCTTTTGCAAGGAACGCTTCTGCGTCCACGAGTTCCGCATCCTTGATTGGATACTCCAGATACCAGCTTTTGTATTTAAGAAACGCAGCCTGCGGATGTTCCTTTTCATATCCGGCGGGAACGTTTTTCAGGGCCGTCCCCCGCACGGAAAAATATTTCCGGAACTCCGGATCATTGATAATTTGCGCCCATTCCTCGCCGTTTTGCGAGATGTAATCCCGTACCATGGTTGTCGCGTCCTTGAACATATCCGCAAACAGTCCGCCTCCGAGAAAGGACAGATCTCCCGGTTTGACCATAAGGTAATAACCCACGGGGACGGGCAGCTTGCCCATTGCGGAGATATGCGCGCGGAACGCGGGGTTATAGGGGGACTTGTCATGGCTGAAGCGGGTGTCCCGAACCATCTTGAAGGTCAGATCCTTGGGGGCGTGTCCGAGGACGCTGCCGTCAAATTCTCCGATCCTGTACATCAGGGCCTGAACCAACTCCTCAAACTGCGCGCTGGCCGCTTTGTTCTCCGCCTTGTGCGCGTGATACCACTCCCGATGATTATTGGCGCTCAGATCAGCCAGATAGTTCAACATCAACTGTGTGTTCATTTGCTATACCTCCTTTAAGTATCTGCAACTGTGGAAAACGCTGTCCCGTTCAGAAAGTCCCGAATATATTGTTTGATCTGTTCCGGCGGCTGGTATGTCTGGCAGAAGGCAAACTGCTGGGAATAGCCGTCGATTTCTTCCATGGCCGATTTTACCTCCGCCACGCTGCCCTCCGTTGGCTTGGCCCCGGTAAAGTCCAAATGCTTTGGCGAGATGCGGCGGTTTTGAATGGCGTAATTTACGCGTCTTTCGCAGCGGCAGCTCCCCCCGCCATATTCGCCGCAGTATTCCGAGAGGAATTCCGCCACTTTCTTTCGTACCCGGGACAGGCGCTGGCGGTAGGCCTCCGGAGAGATGCCCAGAATGTCCCCCGCGATCCGGCTGTCCACCTTGAACATAGTGCCCAGAATAAAGATGCACCGGCTGTCGGAGTCGAGGCACTGGAGCAGAACGTTGGTGCAGGACATTTTTAGTTCCTCAGCCAGAATGGATTTTTCCACATCCTGCGTTAAGTCCGGCACATCGTCAATCTTTCCGTTGACAATGTCATCCCCATAGAAGGCAAAGCTGAGCGGATACTTTGCAAACATATGCTTTTTGTAGTTTTTCAAATGGTTGACCGCGATGCTGAATACCCAGGTGGAAAAGGAGCTGTCCCCTTTGAACGAGGACAAGTGCGTGATGACCTTCAGCAAAATATCCTGTGAGGCATCTTCTGCGTCCGGAAATGTTCCAAGCATCCTCAGCGACAGGTTAAACACCAGATCCTGTATGCTGAGGACAATCGTTTCCAGCGCTCTTTTGTCCCCGGCGGTGGCCTGTCCAATCAAAATCAGCAGCTCTTTGTTTGTCATGTTATTCATGGTATAACCTCCTTACCTCTTATTAGACAACCAGGATAGGGGTATGTGACAGGAAAATTGAAATTTTTTGCTCAAGGGACCGGGAAACGCAGAAAGGCGGCGTGATCCTGCGATCACGCCGCCTTAGACCGTCAAAAAAGCCCTCTGCAAGAGTTTGCCGCCTGCAGGCGGCAAATAAAATCCAATCGTTTTTCCCGCGGCGTGTACGTGGGAAAAACACTTTGCGCGGAGCGAGCGTCGAATTGTGCGCCAAAGGCGCACAACCGAGGCGCAGAGCGAAGCGGGGCGGCCTTTGGGCCGCCGGGCCGGTCGTTCGGCATCAGCCGAATGACGGCCCTTCACTCAAAAAAGATGCGAAGCATCTTTTTTGACACACAGAGGCGGCGTGATCCCACGATCACGCCGCCTCTTGCGGCACCGGCCCCCCATCATCCAAAACGCTTGGGTACGGGGAGCTTTTCCGGCTCAGACCTTCGCCGGGTCCAGGCCCATCATCTCCAGAAGCTCGCTCTTGGATTTGCCGCCTACCTCGCGGCGGACGGGCTCTCCGTTTTGGAACAGCATCAGGGTCGGAATACTCATGATCCGGTACTGACGGGCCAGCTCCGGCTCATCGTCCACGTTTACCTTGCCCACGGCGACGGCACTCTGCTCTTCCGCCACCTCGTCCACCGTAGGCGCCAGGGCCATGCACGGCCCGCACCAGGAGGCCCAGAAGTCCACCAGCACCGGCTTCTCCGAGTGTAGGACCTCCTTGGCAAAATTATCCTTTGTCAGCGTAATATGCGCCATGATCGCGTCTCCTTTCCGAAACTGCTTCTATAGCAATCATCAGAATTCCTGGCAAAAGCTCGGGGATACAAAGGGCGCATGGCCGCGTTGTCGTCCTTGGCGGGCGTCAGCCCGCCTGCGTCCTCCGCCTTGCCCTGCGCCCTTTGTCCTCCCCTCCTTTTTTGTCATGAATTCTGAAGCTTGCTATAGTATGTCCCGTTTTTTAGAAAAATGAGTTGATGTTCCACTATGATTCCGCCCGGGGATTGCAGTACCGGCCCCGGTCCTCCTCCGGCGTCTTCCAGTGGATCGCCTGAGCGGGACAGCGGTGAAGGCAGCCCAGGCAGCGCACGCACTTGGATTTTACCCACGCCGGCCTGCCGCCGGAAATCAGGATGGCGCCGCAGGGACAGATCTCCTGGCACAGCCCACAGCCGATGCAGTGGTCTGTCACCACAAAGGGCCTGGTAGAGCGCCCGTGGGCATAGAGGGGGTAGAGGGCCGCCGACATGATGCCGGGAGCCGTGCCCCGGCTGCGGTTGTAGTCCCCGATGCCTTTGGCGCGGATAGCCCGGGCGGCGGCATCAATATAGTCCTCCGCGGAGTCCAGACGCTTCTCGATTTCCTCCGGCTCCGCGATTTTGAACATAGGTACGTAGTTGTCCACCATGGGGATGCCGAACTGGGCGGAAAGAGTCACGCCCTTTTCTTTCAGAAGCTCCGCCAGCTGGTCGCCCGCGCTGCCGGTACTGCTGCCGCAGGTGAGGACCGCGTATACATACTGGTTCCGGTAGCCCGTCAGCTCCAGCTTTTTCACAAAAAACCGAAGAATACTGGGCAGGCCCCAGAAATACACGGGAAATACAAAGCCGATGCGCTCCTCACGAGACACGTCATAACGGTAGCTGCGTCCCCGCACGGCGTCCTTCAAAGAGATCAGACGGTCCTCCGTAGCGGAGGCAATCCGCCCGGCGGCGTATTTGCTGTTGCCGGTGGCGGAAAAGTAGAAAATCATGCAATACACTCCTTCTGACCGGCTGGGCGGTCAAGGTTCCGGTTTCAGGGGCTCAGAAAACTCACGCCCAGAGATTCTCGGGGTACAGCCCCTGCTCCGTCTTCTCCTGGAGGGCAGCCACCACCTTCGGCTTGTCCTCCCGGTAGGTGATGCCGAACCACTTCTCCCCGCTGGAGAGTACCCGGACCTGGGCTCGGCCCCGGTCCAGCATGTCGGCCACCATGACAGGCAGCTGGACCTCCCCCTTTTCCGGGTGGCGGGCCAGGGCGCGGCGGAGAAGAAGGGGAAAGCGCTCCTGCGCCTCCTGGAGAAAGCTCTGCTGAAAGCCCCAGAAGTTCATGGACACAAGAGTGTCCCCCGCCAGCTGGTTCCAGGTCTGCCCGCCGTCGGTGGAAAAGCGTCCTCCCTTGCCGTCCTTCTCGATGCTCTGCTGCTCCACGATGTTCTCCAGCATGCCGTCCTCACTCACCCGGCACACGCCCCTGGTGACGCCGCCGTTCTGGGAGAGGGTCTTCCCCAGGCGGTAGCCTACCATGGCGTACTGGAAGCAGTCGGGACGGTCCGTGTGATGGGCCAGATAGTCGTACAGGATCCGGAATGCCTCGGGGCCGTAGTAGTCGTCGGCGTTGATGACGGCAAAGGGGCCGTGGATCAAATGGCGGGCCGACAGCACCGCGTGGGTGGTTCCCCAGGGCTTTAAGCGGACCCCGGCGGATATGACGGAATCCTCCGCCAGGTCCTCCAGGCGCTGAAAGGCATAGTGAACCGCCATGCTGCGGCTGACGCGGCTGCCCAGAATTTCCCGAAAATCCGCCTCCAGTTCCTCCTTGATGACAAAGATCGCGGTCTCAAATCCGGCGCGCCGTGCATCGTAAAGGGAGTAGTCGATGAGGCATTGCCCGCAGCTGCCTACGCTGTCCAGCTGCTTGAGTCCGCCGTACCGGCTGCCTATTCCGGCGGCCAGAACGACCAGAACAGGTTTTTCCATAAGCTATGTTCCTCCATCTTTCAGAAAGGCCGGGCATCCCGGGTTCCGCCCGGCGTCTTTTCCGGTTCGACCCCGGTGAAGCACACCGGGAGTCCCCTGTAAAAAAGATACCATAGCGGCAGTCGAATGTAAACCGCAAATCAAAACCTTAAGAAAAGTTTACAATTCTTTCCCCGCCTCCGGACCGTCTGGAACGGCGAAGGGGGCCAGATGCCGGGCAAAAAGGCGCTCCGCCGCCTCCTTCAATTCCTGCTCGCAGAGATCATAGGCTGTCAGAAGCCGCTCCCCCCGCTCCGTCAGGACCGCTCCGCCGCCGCCCCGGCCCCCAGTGGTGGAGTGGAGCAGCTTGAAGCCCAGTCCGCGCTCCGCTTCCCGCAGGATGGTCCAGGCCTTAGAGTAGGCCATATCCATATCCATGGCCGCGGAGCGCAGGGAATGGAGCTTCCGCACCCGCCGCAGCAGCATGGCGACGCCGGGGCCGAAGCATTTGTGGTCCGTATACAGCCGCAGCGTCACGGCGGGGTGGAGGGCGGCGTCAGACATGGAAAAGGCCTCCTTCATTGGTGGATTTCTCTTATTATAGCACAGACTGTCTCACAGGACAACGGAAAATTGCGAAAGCGTTTTCTTCCGCCCTGGTACTTGCAGAAATCCGGCTGTGCGGAGAAAATTCCGGTTATGGGCGCAGGCTCTGAAATTGCCCCGTGGTATAATTGGCAAAACAGGGACGGAAATCCTTCACATATATTTAACACTTTGTCCATAAACAAACCGGCGGATTTATGCTATAATGCCAGGGAAATTAGCGTACTGTCTACCAGTATGGAGAAAAAATATGAGGAACGACTGCGATTTGACACTGGGCATCGATATCGGGTCCACCACCGCCAAGATCGTTGTGGTGGACAGGGGTGCTGTTCTTTTTGAAAAATATCAGCGGCATTTTTCTCAGGTGCGGCAGAAGACACTGGAACTTCTGGACGAGGCCGCGCCCTATGTGGGAGAGAGATCCTTTACCGCCGCCATCTCCGGTTCCGCCGGTCTGGGACTGGCGGAGAGCGCCGGAGTGAGCTTTGTTCAGGAGGTGTTTGCCACCGGGGAGGTGGTGCGCCGTCTGGAGCCGGATGCCGGCGCTGTCATCGAGCTGGGCGGCGAGGATGCGAAGATCATCTTTTTTGACGGCGGTATCGACGAGCGGATGAACGGCTCCTGCGCCGGAGGCACAGGGGCTTTCATTGACCAGATGGCCAGCCTTCTGAATATTACCGCCGACGAGCTGGACGAGCTGAGTCTGCAAAGCACCCGCCTGTATCCCATCGCCTCCCGGTGCGGCGTGTTCGCCAAGACGGATATCCAGCCTCTGCTCAACCAGGGGGCCAAGCACTCCGACGTGGCCGCCAGCATCTATCAGGCGGTGGTGAACCAGACCATCGCCGGGCTGGCACAGGGGAAGCGGATCGGAGGCAAGGTTCTGTTCCTGGGCGGACCGCTGTACTACTGCAAGGGCCTCCGGCGGAGGTTTCAGGAGACGCTGAAGCTGGACGATGAACACGCGGTCTTCCCGGAGTACGGGCGGTTCGCCGTAGCCATGGGGGCCGCGCTGTATGCCGAGGAGTCCGGCGGGGTCTACACCATGGACCAGCTGCGGGAGAAGATCGTGAACAGTTCCGCCACGCGGGACGCGGCCAATCTGCTGCCGCCCCTGTTTCGTTCGGAGGCGGACTATGGGAAATTCCGGGCCCGCCACGCCGCCGCCACTGTGGCGGAGGGAGATCTGGCTTCCTACGCGGGTGACGCATGGCTGGGTATCGACTGCGGCAGCACGACAACCAAGGTTGCCCTTCTTGGAGAGGGGCGTGAACTGCTGTATACCTATTACAGCTCCAACCGGGGCAACCCGGTGGAGATCGTCCGGGAACAGCTGGAGAAAATTTATGAATTATGCGGCGGCCGGGTGACCATCCGGGGCAGCGCGGTCACGGGATATGGCGAGGAGCTGATCCAGGCCGCTTTCGGCGTGGACCGCGGGGTGGTGGAGACCATCGCCCACTACACCGCCGCCAAGTATTTCTGCCCCCAGGTGGATTTTATTCTGGACATCGGCGGGCAGGATATCAAGTGCTTCAAGATCAAAAACGGGGCCATCGATTCCATCATGCTCAACGAGGCCTGCTCCTCGGGCTGCGGGTCCTTTATCGAGACCTTCGCCCGGGCTATGGGCTATGACGTGGCCTCGTTCGCTGAGAAGGGGCTCCACGCGGAGGCTCCGGTGAATCTGGGGAGCCGGTGTACCGTGTTCATGAACTCCTCCGTGAAGCAGTCCCAGAAGGACGGGGCCACGGTGGAGGACATCTCCGCGGGGCTATCTGTCAGCGTGGTGAAAAACGCCGTCTACAAGGTCATCCGGGCAGGCAGCGCCGGTGAGCTGGGGGATCATGTGGTGGTCCAGGGCGGCACCTTTTACAACGACGCAGTCCTCCGGGCCTTTGAGATGGAGCTGGGCAAGGAGGTTATCCGGCCCGCCATTGCGGGGCTCATGGGGGCCTACGGCGCGGCGCTGTACGCCATGGACCTGCGGGAGAGCGGCCTGATTTCCCGGGAAAAGCTGGCGGATTTTGTCCATGCCTCCAAGGCCGCCGCCTGTCAGGGGTGTGCCAACCATTGCCGCCTGACTATCAACAGCTTCGGCGGCGGAAAAAAGAAATACATCTCCGGCAACCAGTGTCAGAAGGGACTGGGGCTGGAGCATGCTGAGGAACTGCCCAACCTCTACGCCTGGAAGCGGGACGCCCTTATGGGACTGGAGGCGGGGACGGAGCTGCGGGGGACCATTGGCCTGCCGCTGGCACTGGGCATGTATGAGCTGCTGCCTTTGTGGCACGCGTTTTTCAAGGCTCTGGGATTCCGGGTGGAGGTCTCCGGCCTGTCCTCCCGGCGTATTTATGAGAAGGGTCAGTTCTCCATCCCCTCCGATACGGCGTGTTATCCCGCCAAGATCATGCACGGGCATATGGAGGTCCTGCTGGATAAGCATGTGGACGCCGTTTTTTATCCCTGTCTGACCTATAACGTGGACGAGAAGGGGAGCGACAATCACTACAACTGCCCGGTGGTGGCCTACTACTCCGAGCTGCTCCACGGCAACATGGACGATCTGGAGCGGACTCGCTTCCTGTATCCATTCCTCAACATCAATAACCGCAGGGAGCTGGCAAAGGAGCTGTATGCCTGCCTGTCCCCGGTGTTCCATGATGTGACGAAAAAAGAGGTCCGCAAAGGAGTGGACGCCGCCTTCGCCGCCTACGAAGCCCACATGCTGGCCGTGCGCAGGCAGGGCGAGGAGGCGGTGGCCTGGGCCCGTGCCCATGGGAAACGCATCATGATTCTGGCGGGGCGGCCCTATCACATCGACCCGGAGATCGGCCACGGCATCGACAGGCTGGCTTCTTCTCTGGGGTTCGTGGTGGTCAGCGAGGACAGCGTGTGCCATCTGGCGGACCCGGTGCCGGTGCATGTGCTGAACCAGTGGACGTACCACGCGAGGCTCTACCGGGCGGCGCGGTTTGCGTGCGAGAATCCGGACGTGCAGCTGGTACAGCTGGTGAGCTTCGGGTGCGGGGTGGACGCCATCACCACTGACGAGGTGCGGCGGATTCTGGAGGGATCCGGGAAGCTGTATACACAAATTAAGATTGATGAAATCACCAATCTGGGGGCGGTGAAGATAAGGCTCAGAAGCCTCATTGGGGCGCTGGAGGAAAAGGGGAGGTAAAAATGAAGAAAAATGCAATAGCGGCAGTAGCCTTAGCTGTATTACTTACGCTTTCGTCATGCGGCCGAACAACAAAGGACGTACCGCTTGCGCTTGAAGACTTGATAGGAGAATATGAATATTCATCGGATGACGGGGCCGGTAAACTGACGATCAAAAAAACTGCCGGTGGGTATGATATTTCCGATTATGTATCGGAAATTTCCTATCGATTTTTGGCCGATTCCTCCAATGTAGAAACTACAAAAAATAACAGGATATACATAAAATATCCGGAACAGGTATTTTCTGATGATACCGTGATTTTCAGCTATTATATTTTAGAATATACTTCAAGCGGGCTAGATGTATATTACGGAAAATCCTCACCGGAAGATGCTCGATTTTTATATCATGCCACAAGGAAATGAGGTTGAACCACATTTAGGCCAATCAAAAAGCAGGCAGGGGCAGCTTTTATTCAGTTGTCAAGGAGCGCTTGCAGCAGCATTTTGGGCAGTCCTGCTGTGCGGGTCTGGTACCGGACCGGACATCGACTTGCTTTCGTACATGACAACGCGGAGGTTTGTCTTCCCTCAAAAGTAGTCCGGAAAAGCAGGAAAGTTGCCGCAAAAAGGGCACCCATACAGGAAAAATCTGAAGTAGACGGCCCCCACAGATGGCTCTGCCCCTTTGAAAGGGCGTCAGCCGGAGTTGGTTGATTACCAGAGCATAGATCAGATGCCCGAAGGACTGGAAGTTCAGGGGCAGTGCAACTCTTCCTGTGCAACCAGGGTCCGTAAATCCTTCGCCGATGACCCGCCGGGCAGGCGGGGCTGAGAAGGGATTCTTAAACCGTAGGTTTAAGCGCGTTTTTGCCTACTTTTGGCGTGCGCCAAAAGTAGGCGCAGGGCGTCCGGGGGCGCGCAGCCCCCGGGCTATTGAACAGAAACAACTTCCCCGCGCCGGAACGGCGCGGAAGAAAGGAATCACCCTATGATCGACCAGGAAAAAGGCTACGTCGTCTTCACCGAGGAAATGAAAAAGACCCACACCATTCTGGTGCCCAACATGCTGCCCATGCACTTCAAAATGATCAGCAAGGTCATGGGCCGCTCCGGCTACAGGATGGAGCTGCTGGAGACCAGCGGTCCTCAGATCGCGGAGACTGGCCTCAAATACGTACATAACGATACCTGCTATCCCGCCATTCTGGTCATCGGGCAGTTCATCGACGCCCTCCAGAGCGGGAAGTATGACCCGGACAGGGTGGCGCTCATCCTGTTCCAGACCGGCGGCGGGTGCCGGGCCTCCAACTATATCCATCTGCTGCGCAAGGCGCTGGAAAAGGCCGGAATGGGCCATGTGCCGGTGATAAGCCTGTCTCTGGCGGGACTGGAGAAGCACCCGGGGTTCCAGCTGTCCCTGAACGTCATCATGAAAATGATGTACGGGGTGCTGTACGGGGACCTGCTCATGACGCTGGTGAACCAGTGCAAGCCCTACGAGCTGGAAAAGGGGACCGCCCAGGCACTGGCGGAGCGCTGGACCGGCCGGCTTGCGGAGGAAATGACCACGGGCGGCAAGACCGGCTACCGCTATGTGAAAGCCAATTACCGCCGGATCCTGGACGATTTCGCCAGCATACCCATGGAGAAATCCGACAAGGTGAGGGTGGGCATCGTGGGGGAGATCTTTGTCAAATACTCCCCCCTGGGCAACAATAATCTGGAGCAGTTCCTGGTGGACGAGGGGGCGGAGGCGGTCGTGCCCGGCCTGCTGGACTTCTGCCTGTACTGCGTATACAACAATCTGCTGGACAGAAAGCTCTACGGGATGCAGAAGCAGGTCCAGCTTGCCTACCGGATCGCCTACCGGTATCTGGTGAACAAGGAGCGGGATATGATCGAGGCCATCCGGGCGCACGGGCGCTTCGAGCCGCCCACCCTCTTTACCCACACCATCGGACTGGTGCAGGGGACCATCAGCATGGGCGTCAAAATGGGGGAGGGGTGGCTCCTTACGGCGGAGATGCTGGAGCTGGCGGACAAGGGCGTGGGGAACATTGTCTGTACCCAGCCCTTCGGATGCCTGCCCAACCATATCTGCGGCAAGGGGATGATGAAGCCCATCAAGGAGCGGAATCCCCATGTCAACATCGTCGCCATCGACTATGACGCCGGGGCTACCCGGGTCAATCAGGAAAACCGGCTCAAGCTCATGCTGGCCAACGCACGGCAGAGGGAGGACGGAAACGCGGCGCGGAAAAAAGAGGAAATTCCGGCGTAAACACATATAGGCCATGTTTGAAAAATGTCAAAACGCCCAAACGGCGGCTGGAGCGGTCCGGCCGCCGTTTTATACTGCTCAGCAAAATTTTCTGTAAAGACCCTTATTTTTTGTATTTCGCCGCCGATTATATGGGTGTAGGCAGAAGGGCGGACAGGAGTCCATACCCAACCGCCATGTTTGGTCCCGGACGGTCAGCGCAGGCCGGAGGGGGCCGGTCCCTGCGCCAAGCGTCCCGGGCAGTCCGGCCGGGTGTCTGAGTCGGGAGGCGCGACAATTCATGGGCGATCCGCAAGGATAGCGGACGCGACGATTATTAAGGAGATCGAAATGAGAATTCAGCATAATATTGCGGCGATGAACGCCTATCGTAACTACAACCTGAACACCTCCGCCGTCTCCAAGAACCTGGAGAAGCTGTCTTCCGGCTACAAGATCAACCGCGCAGGTGACGACGCCGCCGGTCTGGCCATTTCCGAGAAGATGCGCGCTCAGATCACCGGCCTGGATGCCGCCAGCAAGAACGTCAAGGACGGCATCTCTCTGGTGAAGACCGCTGAAGGCGCCATGCAGGAAGTTCAGGACATGCTCAACCGTATGGTGAGCCTGGCCACTCAGTCCGCCAACGGCACCTATCAGGACGCTGTTGACCGTGAGAACCTCCAGGCCGAGGTCGATCAGCTCCGTTCCGAAATCAACCGTATCGCCGACAGCGCCAACTTCAACGGCATCAAGCTGCTGGACGGTTCCCTGGCGGAGAAGGTTGCTGCCACCAAGATCGATGTCGTCGGCCCCGGCCTGACCACCACCAAGTCCGAGGGCGCCAAGGGCAAGTATGTCTCCAGCACGGCTCTCACAGCGGGTGACTACCAGAAAAAGGTCGCGGATGGCGATACCTTCGAGTACACGGTCTCTCTGGCGGACGGCACTTCCAAGACCGTCAAGCTGACCCTTGAACACAATGCCACCGAGAAGAAGAATTATCTGGTGGCTGAGGATGGCACCAAGTACAATGTTTCCGCTACCAAGTCCGCCGCTACCACGGTCACGATCGCGGAGCTGGGCGATGCTTTTGCCAAGGAACTGGGCAAGAGCGCGATCGGCAAGGATTACAATATCACCGTCGCCGCTGACGGTAAAGTTACACTGGAAGCAAAAGAAGTGGGTACTGCCGCTTCCAAGGTCACCGCTTTCGACTTTGCGCATACCATTGGCGCCACCCGCAAGGCCGTCGGTATGTCCGTGACGGTCGCTACCGTTGCGATGGACGAAGGCCGCGAGCTTGCAGCTGCTGATATTACTGAGTTTGACGGAACCAACCTTGATGATGCTCTGTTCACCATCAACGGCCACAAGTTCCTTCTGCTGTCTGAAAACCTGACCGGCAAGGATGGCACCACTGCTCCGGACCTGTTTGTCAAGGCGGGCATGGAGGTTCCCTCCGATGTTACCATCCTGATCGGTGGCCAGGGCGGTCTCAAGAAAGCCGCTCCCGGTACTGCTCCTGGTGCGAATAACGCCGCCAACGGCAACTTCGAGCAGAACATCAAGAAGATCGCAGAAGTTACCGGCCTGAATGTGACCGATGCGGTCAATGAGGCTACAGCCACTGGTGTTGCTCCTGGTGCTGGTATCCGCCTGACCCTGGGTAAGGGCACTACGGGCAAGGGCCTGATGCTCCAGATCGGCGACACCTCCGATCCCTACAACCAGCTGAAGGTCAACATCGGCGACATCCACACCAAGGCTCTGGGTCTCGACAAGATCAGCATCGGCACCCAGAAGGGCGCTCAGGACGCCATTGACGTCATCAAGAACGCCATCAACTCCGTTTCCTCCATCCGCGGTACCCTGGGCGCTACCCAGAACCGTCTGGAGCATACCCAGAACAACCTGAGCGTCATGAAGGAGAACATCCAGGACGCCGAGTCCACCATCCGCGACACCGACGTTGCCGAGGAAATGATGGCCTACACCAAGAACAACATCCTGGTGCAGTCCGCCCAGGCCATGCTGGCCCAGGCCAATCAGATTCCCCAGGGCGTCCTGCAGCTGCTGGGCTGATTCTCGTAGCGAGCATTTTGCAGGCAGCATAATTCCCTTGGCGGGCCGGGCCTACGCCCGGCCCGCTTTTTCGGGACTGCGGGGAAAACCGGACAGCCTCCGGCTTTCCCGGCAGTCCTGGCGAACACGAAAAGGAGTGAACGATATGTCTGAACCGGTACTTTCCATTGGGTTGATTTTCAAAAACGAGATTCGCTGCCTGGAGCGGTGCCTGCAATCTCTGGAGCCCCTGCGGCAGGCAGTCCCCTGCGAGGTGGTCATGGCGGACACCGGCTCCGAGGACGGCAGCCGGGCCGTGGCGGAGAAATACGCGGACATCATTATTGATTTTCCATGGGTCAATGATTTTTCTGCCGCCCGGAACGCGGTAATGGACCGTGCTTCCGGCGAGTGGTATCTGTCCATCGATGCGGATGAGTGGCTGGACGGGGATATTTCCGAGCTGACGGATTTTCTGCTGGGCAGCAGGGGAAAGGCCTGCTCGGCGGCAGATATCGTGGTGCGCAGCTACACCACCCATGAGCTGGCAGGGTACTACATTGACGGACTTCTGAACCGGCTGGTGCGTATGTCCACCGGCATCCGCTATCAGGGTGCGATTCACGAGGTATGGATCCCTCCCAAAGGGCAAAAGGAGGTCAAGGCGGAGCTGGAGCATACGATCCTCCATCACGACGGCTATGTGGGCCTGCGGGACGAGGAGGGCAGGGCCAAGCGGGAGCGGAACCGGTCCATCCTGCGGGCGGAGCTGGAGAAAAAGCCGGAGGATCTGCGCCTGCTTATGTCCTACATTGACTGCAGCCGGGGGGAGCCGGACGCATTGGAGTATATCCGGCGGGCTGCGGCTCTGGTGGAAGAGAAAAAGACGAGCTGGCAGCAGTTTGGCCCGCCTATCTTCCGGTATGCGGTCCTTCAGGCGCACGAGGACGAGCTGCCCGAGCTGTGGGACTGGACCGACCGGGCTATGGAGTGGTTCCCGGACTCCTTTTTCACCACTGTGGATGTGGCCTATGCGTCCTTCATGGACCGCTGGGGAAAGGGCGACTATGCCAGCGCCGCCCGCTGGGGCAATATTTTTGTCAACGCCTGCGAAGACATGGCGGCGGGGCGGGGCGACCAGGACGGGCTGCAGTACGGCTCCCTGATGATGGGCGCCCCCCGCTGGGCGGCCAGCCTGCGTATCCTGACTGCCAGCGCCAGCCTGAAGGAACGGGATCTGGAACGGGCCTGGGAGCTGCTGGAAGGTCTGGACATCGTGCGGCTGGAACCCTCTCTTGCGGGCAATCTGGCGGTGGTCCTGCGGGAGTTCCAGTGTGTGACCGACCGGGACGTGGCTCCCCTGCTGGAGCGGCTGTACGGGGAACTCTGCCGCCCTGAACCCTCTCCGGAACAGGCTGAGGAACGGCGGACAGCGTTTTTGCAGATGGCTTCCGTGGCCTTCGACCCCGCCCAGCAGGAGCGGGAGCGGCAGAACGAGCAGTTCCGGCGGCTGTCCTATACGGCGTTCCTGCCCCTGGCAGACCGGTGTGAGATCGGCCTGGCTGCCGCTGTACTGGAATCCGGGAGCGCGGAGGAAGCGGCGGCTCTGCTGGCAAAGGTGGAGAAATGGGAGGAATTCCCGGCGCTGGCGCTGTCCAACGCCCTGGAGCGCGGGGTTCGTTTCCCCCTGCCGGAGCGGCCCATGAAGCTGGAGGAGCTGGACGATCTGGCGCAGCGCCTGTCTCAGCAGGATCAGCGGCTGGAGCTTGAACTGGCGCTTTCTCCCTCAGAAGAGGACCTGTATTCTATGACCTGGGCCTGGAGCCTGGCCCTGGCCGCCGTGCGGACCTACGACTGGGCGGCAGAGGACGCGGACGCGGAGCAGGGGATGGAGCTGGCCCGTACTTTTGCACGGGTGGAGTGGGATTTCCTGCACCGGTTTTATATGCCGTCGGTGCTGTGTGAGGAGAACATCGGACTGCTGCCGTCCCTGCACCGCTTTGGCTGGTACTGCGGTCAGGCGTTCAACATCCTGGAGACAGGTGATGCCGCGGGCTATGTGCGTCTCCTGCGGGCGGGACTGGCACTTTGCGAGGGGATGAAGGACATGGCCGGATTCCTGGTGGAACACACCGGAGAGGTGCAGGCCGCCATGGCTCCGCCGCCGGAGCTGGTGGAGCTGGCAAATCAGGTCCGCGCCATCATGGCCCGGTATGACCCCAACGACCCGGCGGTAGCCGCGCTGAAGCAGAGTGAGGCGTATCAGAAGGTGGCGTATCTGCTGGAACGGCAGTAAGGGAGGAATTTTATGCGGTATTCCATGCTGGTGACCATCACCGATATGAGCAGGACCCTGCTGGAGGCGGCGCAGTATCTGGCGTCCGCCCCTGCAGGGGATATAAGAGCCGAGCTGCTGGACAACGGGCGGCGGATGATGGGGCAGATCAGGGATGTGCTGGAGCGGCACAGCGGCGATCTGCGGACCACGCTTCCTCTGGAACGTCTGTGGAAAATCGGGCAGCTCTGGGGCGGTGGGGAACACGGGGCTCTGGAGGAGACCCTGGAGGAGTTTATCCGGAAGCTGCCCGAGGAGGTGTCCTACCAGGTACGGGCGGTCTTCTTCGCCGAGCTGGGGGAGAAGTGGGACGCCATGGAGAGCGTTTATGAGTACATGCGGAACGATCCAAGGTTCGACCCGGTGGTGGTGCGTACGCCGGTAGGCCGGGTGGTGATGCGGGACGGGAAGAAAGAGCAGGAAATCATTTACAAGGATTTTCTCACCCCAATGGGCATACCGTCCCTGGGGTACGATCAGTACAGCCTGGAGGAAGACTGTCCCGAGCTGGCGTTCATCAGCCAGCCCTACGAGAGCTGCACCCTGCGGGAGTTCTGGCCGGAGACGATTGCAAAGGTCACGAGGCTGGTGTATCTGCCGTACTGGATGCCGGACCTGATTTCAGAGGATACACGGGAAACCTTATGCCAGCTGCCGGTTTACCAATATGCTTGGAAAGTAATAGGTTCTTCCGGGAACCATTACCGCTACTATACAAAGCACGCCCTCAACGGTGGTGGAAATATGCTGGTGACCGGTATTCCTAAAACTGACCCGACGATATGTCTGCTGAAAAAAGGCACAAACATTCCTGATAACTGGAAGACTGTAATAGAGGGGCGAAAGGTCATCTTATGGAATACTTGGTACAGCTTTGAAGATTCCTCGCTGAAATATTTTGATGAAATACGGGATTGGTTTCACCACCACAATGACTGCGCGTTGATCTGGCGTCCGCATCCGATGACCGAAACGGTTGCAAAATTATATTATCCAAAGGAGATATATGATCGGATACATAACTGCATGGCAGAAGTGGAACGCTCAAATAATATGCTTTTGGATACAGGTGCTTCCTATATGGCTGCCTTTTGGTGTTCAGCAGCGCAGATATCGGATTTCAGTTCTTTGATGTTCCAGTATTTATTGCTGGATAAGCCGGTCCTCTGGATAAGCCGGTCAAATGATGAGATGAGGAAAGAGAATAGGAATTTTTTTGTTGATTGGCATTGGATGGAGGAAGCCGTAAACGCTGACGGCATACTGGAATTTTTAGAACGCACCCGGACAGGATGTGACAAAAAGCGTGACCTCCGGGATAAAATACGCCGCAGGGATATTCCGCTTGCGGATGGATTCTGTGGGGAACGAGTCTGTGAAGAGTTGTGGAAATGTCTTCATACAGAAGATGCTGTAGCAATATTGAAAGCGGAGGGATAACAGTGGAAGAACACCGTATATATGGAGAAAAAATAGAAATCAACACAAGCTTTGTCCGAGCTTTTTACGATAAGCGCGCCGCAATGATAGATGAAAAAGGTTGGGGCGCAGTTTCACTTGGAGATGAAGATTCATCCATTGCGGCGAAGGTGTATGACCACGATAAAGAAACGCTGTTTCCAAAGCTTGGAATTACGCCAACAGCCCGGGTTTTAGAGCTGGGATGCGGTATGGGCCGTTGGGCAAAAATCGTTCTTCCGCATTGCGATACATACTGCGGTGTTGATTTTTCTAAAGAGATGCTGGATGCCGCCAAAAAAATATGCAGAGGGGATTTGGATCGCAGCAGCTTTTATCATATGACCGCTTCTGAGGCGGTTGAAAAAGACGCACAGTTTTTTGGCGGGGCTTTTCACTGCATAATTATATCTGGCATATGTATGTATATCAACGACTTGGAATTAAAGCATATTTTTGAACGTATTCCCTTCCTGTGCCAAACTCATTGCGCGATCTGTATTAAGGAACCAGCTGCATTTGAAAAGCGCCTGACGCTAAATGAGTTTCCTTCAGAAGCTCTGCACTCTAACTACAATGCAATATACCGCACACCGCAAGAGTATGCTTCTTTTTTCCAACCCTTGCTGGAGACGGGGTTTTCCGTTTGCGAGCAGGGTTTTCTTCCAATAGAAGTTGGTAGAAAGAGACCAGAAACAAATGGTTGGTGTACAATTCTTAAGCGTTAATGGTAGGTACACATAAATGAAAATGCAAGGCAACTTAAACGAAGTCAAACAGGCCATCATCCTGGCGGCAGGACGGAGCCGGAGGATGGAGAAGCTGAGCCGCAGGGACCCCAAATGTCTTCTGCCTTACAAGGGAGAGCGGGTCCTGGAACGGCTGGTGCGGCAGATCGAGGACTGCGGCATTGAGAAAATCTATATCGTTACCGGCTACTGTGCCGATAAGATCAGCGCGCTGTTTCGGGAGGACCCTGCTGTCACAACGGTTGAAAACAGATTTTATGAGGAGGACGTCAATATCCTCTCTCTCAGTCTGGCGATTTCCAGAGCGGACGGGCCTGTGGCGATCTTTGAGGCCGACGTCATCATGGAGGACGGGCTGGTAAAATATGTGCTGGGCTCTGATTTTGAGGGCAAGTCCGTATGGTTTACCCGCGGTCCTTTTACGGAGTCTCAGTATGGGGGCATCCTGAGGTCCGACAAGTACGGCCGCATCACCGACATCCGTATCGTGTCCGCCTACAACGAGCGCTACCGGGCCTACTCCAAACTCACCGGGATCATGCGTGTCGGCGCAGGGGAACTGGAGCTGTTCCGGGCGCTGGTCAACAAGTACGCAAAAACATCCCTGAAGCAGTACTTCCTTACCGCGTGGATCGAAAACCTCCGTCTCCTCCCCTGCTGGGAGGCGGATATTACGCCCTTCCACTTTTACACGTTCAACAAGCCGGAGGAATATTACCAGGTACAGAGTACGGATGTGGACGCAAAGCAGGACGAGGGCGAGGTACAGCTGGTGGAAACCGCCGGACTGCACTGCATCGAAGCGTACGACGACGCGCGGGTCAAGCTGCTGCTGCAGGAGATCGCGGAAGCGGGTCAATGGACGGTCCCCCTGGTGGCCGCCCAGGGAACAGGACTGGTTCTGGACGGACAGCACCGTCTGGAGGCGGCAAAAAGGCTGGGACTGGCCCGTATCCCGGCTGTCCGGGTCAACTATGGCGACGTCAGCGTATGGTCCCTCCGAAAAGAGATCAAGGTCAGCCAAAAAAGAGTAGAAAAAGCGGTTTTGAAGGACGGAACGATCTATCCGTACAAAACCGTAAAGCACAAATTTCCCTTTGATGTCCCCGATATCCATATACCCCTTGAGGAACTGAGGTAGAAATGGTTGGAATCAGATCGGTAACATACCAGATGCCGGAGCAATATACGCAGCGTCACCTGGAACAGATTGCGAATCTTTCCCGGGTGTGGGACGGCAGCTTTCCCTTTATCCGGACCCAGCGGGTCAGCCTCTGCCCTCTTTCGGATAAAGTAAGCCTTTCCTGCTTTCGTGATCTGTCCAGGCTGTGCGATATGTCCAGCATCCGGTGGTTCAATGTCCCGCTGCATCCATACCATAGCCGCCATCTGCCGGAGCTGTTTGGATTCGCCCATGCTGTGCTGGCAGAATACGGGCGCGCGTTTGTCAACATCCTTGGGGTGGACGGTGAGGAGATCCGTCCGGAGCTGCTCTGCCGCTGCACGGAGCTGGTGAGGAAAACCGCGCTTTTGAGCGCCAACGGAAAGGACAATTTCCGCCTGGGCATATCTGTCAACGTGCAGCCTGACGGGCCCTTTTTCCCATTTACCTACTCGTCAGGCGAGATGGGCTTTTCCATCGCACTGGAGCTGACCCAGGAGATCAATGAGGTTTGCGCCCGGTCTCACAGCGCGGATCTGACCGCGCTGCGAAAAGAGATCCTGACGCGGCTCCTCCCGCAGATCGAGAGAATCCACACCCTTGCCGCCCGGCTGGCGGAAGAGGCGAACCTTGTATTCCATGGTTTCGACTTTTCCCTTGCGCCGATCATTGATGAAAACGGAAGCGTCGTCACGGTCCTGAACCGTCTTGGCGTGTTTGACTTTGGCCGTACCGGCACGCTGTTTGCCACGGGCTATCTGACGAATATCCTCAAACATCTGGCTGCCCGGTTTCCCTCTGTGGGTTTCTCCGGCGTGATGTACTCCCTTCTGGAGGATCTGGAGCTGTGCGCCATCAACAATCAGCGGGGCGTGACTCTGGAGCAGCTGATTTCTCTCTCGACCATGTGCGGCTGCGGGGTGGATATGGTGCCGGTCTACGGACAGGTGAAAAACGAGGAGCTGTTATCTGTTTTTCTTGATGTTGCTGGAATCTCCTGCCGGCTGCACAAACCATTAGGCGTCCGGATTCTGCCTGTCCCGGAGTGCCGCCGGGGGAGAGCTGGTTTTACCAGCTTCCACAACGATTCCGATTTTGTTGCCAATACCAGGATCGTTGACTTGAATGTGAACCTGATTGCTGACCCAGGCGCGTCTTTGCGGTATCTGAATACTGTCTGAGCCGGCCCATTCCCATAAAAACTTTTTGACTTTGGTGTATGGAGTACCGACAATGAGTGAAAAACGTGATTTGAATGATATTCTCTCCCGCCTTGCCGATCAGTTCCTCCTCCGCAACTACGACTACCTCTACCTCCGCGCTATGCTGGATAAATGCGCCTCCGCCCCGGAGGGCTCGACGCTGATCGTAGGCTCCTCCCACGCCCTCAACGGCATCCAGGAGAGCGCCTGGCACTATGCGGTCAACTGCTCCATGGACTCCCAGGATATCTACTATGACTATGCCTGTGCCCGCCGAGCGGTCCTGTCCGCCGGGAAGGGGCGCTTTGAGAAATGTTTTATCGTCATGGGCTACTACATCGCTTACCAGGACCTCTCCCGCAGTACAGTGTCACGGGAGACCGTTATTTCCAATATTTATTATCCCATATTCAGGGATGCCCGCCATTGGGCGTCTCCCACGGGCCATGACCCGTGGGATGGGTTCGGGGACATCCCCGAACCCATCAAGACCGCCTGTGAGCAGGCTGCGGTGCAAAAGATCAGGGAATGTGGAACATATTACACAAGCATCCGCCCCCGGGGCACCTACTTTGACCTGAAAGGCCGTGCCTGGGCCCAGGTTTCCCCCGGAGAGCGGCGGTCTATGGGACAGGTGCGGGCGGAGAGTCACAACAAATCTTACCGGCACAAGGAGAGCTTTGAAGAAAACAAAGGTGTTTTTCAGGAATTTATCCGCTTTCTGTACGAGCATGATGTGATGCCTATTGTCGTAGTGACCCCCTTTACGCCGGAATACAACCGGTATATTCTGCCGGAAATGAAAGCGGCGGTACCGGCTCTGCTGGACTATGTGGCAGAAGATGTTCACTACGTGGACTTCAACCAGGGCGATCTCTTTACTCCGGAGGATTTTATGGATACAGACCACCTCAGCGCGCAGGGCGCCGAAAAGGTCAGCAAAATTTTAGTGGAGCTGTTTGGACAGTGAGGACGCTGCGGCAACCCCTTCTCAAAAAAGCGGCGAAGCCACTTTTGTGACACGCAGAAGGTCCGGAGAAAATTTCTCCGGACCTTCTGCGTTTACGCCTCCCGTCCCAGACGGAACGCCTTTTGATTCATCTCCAGGAATTTGGGCGGCACGCTCTTTTCGATGGCGGCCTGCCACTCCTCCTCAGTGAAGCCGAACCACCTGGACAGCCGCCCCATGAGGACGATGTTTACCGCCTTGCTGCTCCCGGCCTCCCCGGCCAGAGAGAGGGCGTCGATGGCGTCCACCTCCAGACCTGCGGCGCGCATCTTCTCCACAAGAGCCTCCGGATACGCCGCCGCGCCGGTGATGACCGGCATGGGGTTGATCTGCTGGGTGTTGGTGATGATCCTGCCGCCGGGTTTCAGGTACTCCGTCCAGCGGGCGGCCTCCAGCAGCTCGAAGGACAGGATCACGTCCGCCTGCCCCCTGTCGATGACGGGGGAATACACCTTCTCCCCCCAGCGGACGTAGGTCACCACGCTGCCGCCCCGCTGGCTCATACCGTGGACCTCGCTGACCTTCACGTCAAAGCCCTTTCCCAGCAGCAGTCCGCCCAGCAGCTTGCTGGCCAGCAGGGTGCCCTGACCGCCTACGCCGACGATCATGATGTTTTTCGTTTCCATGCTCACGCCTCCTTCTTTCCGCCCAGGGCGTCGAATTTGCACAGCTGGGTACATACGCCGCAGCCGGTACAGAGGGTGTTGTCGATGGCCGCCTTGCCGTCCGCGATGCTGATGGCGGGACAGCCGATGCGCATACAGGACCTGCAGCCTACGCATTTGTCCGGGTCGGATGCGATGGGGCCGGGGTGCTTCACATATTTCAGCAGGGCGCAGGGGCGGCGGGAGATAATGACGGAGGGCTCCGCCGCCGCCAGCTCCTCCTTGACCGCCGCGTCGCAGGCGGCAAGATCGTAGGGGTCCACCACCCGGACGCGATGGATGCCTACAGCCCGGCACAGGCTCTCCAGGTCGATCTTGGCGCAGGGGTCGCCCTTGAGGTTGTAGCCGGTGGTGGGATTCTGCTGGTGGCCGGTCATGCCGGTGATGGAGTTGTCCAGAATGATGACGGTGGAATTGGACTCGTTGTAGGCCGTGTTGATGAGGCCCGTGACACCGGAGTGCATGAAGGTGGAGTCCCCGATGACGGCCACCGTCCGCCCCTCGCTCTCGCCGCCGCCCACCTTGTTGAAGCCGTGCAGTCCGGAGACGGACGCGCCCATGCAGATGGTGGAGTCCATGGCTCCCAGAGGAGCCACCGCGCCCAGCGTGTAGCAGCCGATATCCCCCAGAACGGTGAGGTTGTTCTTTTTCAGCGTGTAGAACAGCCCGCGGTGAGGGCATCCGGCGCACATGACCGGGGGCCGGGGCGGGATGGCCTCATCCAGCCTGACGCCGGCGCGGTCTTCATGGGTCAGCTGTGCCGCCACTTTGTTCTGACTCAGCTCGTCGATGCAGGGGAAATTCGCCTTTCCGGCGCAGGCCAGTCCCAAATTGCGGCAATAGTTTTCGATGAAGCTGTCCAGCTCCTCCACCACCACCAGCAGGTCCACGGATCCGGCAAACTCGGTAATCTTCCTCTCCGGCAGGGGCCAGACCATGCCCAGCTTCAGGACGGGGTATGTATCGCCGCAGGCCTCCTTCACGTACTGATAGCTGGTGGAGGAGGTGATGATGCCCATTTTGTGGTCCTTTCCGGGCTCCACCCGGTTGACGGAGGCGGTCTCCGCCCATTCGGCAATCTTCCGCAGGCGCTCCTCCACAACGGGATGGCGGCGCTTGGCGTTGCCGGGCATCATGATGTACTTGGCTCCATTTTTCTCGTAGGGCTTCCGGGCAGGCTCCACCCGCTCGCCGGGCTCCACGACGCTCTGGGAGTGGGCCACGCGGGTACACATCTTCATGATAACCGGGGTGTCAAAATTCTCCGACAGATCATAGGCCAGTTTTGTAAATTCCAACGCCTCGGCGGAGTCGCTGGGCTCCAGCATGGGGAGCTTGGCGGCCCGGGCGTAGTGGCGGGAGTCCTGCTCGTTCTGGGAGGAGTGCATTCCTGCGTCGTCGGCCACGGCGATAATCATGCCGCCGTTGACGCCGGTGTAGGCGATGGTGAACAGGGGGTCGGCGGCGACGTTGAGCCCCACGTGCTTCATGCCGCAGAAGCTGCGGCGGCCCGCCAGAGACGCGCCGAAGGCGGCTTCCATGGCCACCTTTTCATTGGGGGCCCACTCGGCGTAGATCTCCGGATACTTTGCCGCGGCCTCGGTGATCTCGGTACTCGGCGTGCCGGGGTAGCTGGAGACGAAGGTGCAGCCCGCTTCCCAGAGGCCGCGGGCAACGGCCTCGTTGCCCAGAAGCAGTTTTTTCATTTCTCGGGTCCTCCTCGATGCTCAATGTTTCTCTGCCGCGCTGTGCGCGGCATGGTAGTCGTTTCGACTCGATGCCCCGGGGGCTGCGCGCCCCCGGACGCCCTGCGCCTACTTTTGCCACGCGGCAAAAGTAGGCAAAAACGCGCTTAAACCTGGCGGTTTAAGAATCCCTTGATTACGGGGGTTATTATTTACGCTACGACCTTTGGATTACCGGTCTATCGCCGGTACACTTGGCCGGTGCCGGTCCCTGCTTCTGCGCACAGTTCTTACGAGGGTGCTGGTTGCCGTGCGCGGCACGGCACGGAGGTCTGGTGCGCGGGGTGCCATTTTGTGGCCTGCCCCGTTTTACCGGAGGTCCTGGCGATGGACAAAGACTGGTTATAGAAGCGGTGCCACAGTAAGCATTAACGTAAGAGCGCGTGGGTAGACGCAGAGGTCCGGCATCACATGAAGGATTCAAACGACAGAACACCGGCACTGCGTTTGCGTAAATTAATTTCCCCCGTAATGAAGGAGGATTCTCAAGGAACGCAGTTCCTTGAGCGGCCTTTTGTTACTTTTCCCTCGCGGGAAAAGTAAGCTCCGCCGCCGGCGAGGCGGCAAAAGCTGCTTTCAGAAGAGCGGCGGAGGCGGTCCGCAGGGCCGCAGCTCACTCCTGTTCTCCGATGGAATCCCGTACCGTAACCGTGACCTTCCTCTCGTAGCAGGAGAACACATCCTCCAGCCGCTTCCTGTCGGGTGCCTTTGTAAAGAGGCTCACCACTGGTACGACGGCCAACCCGACGATCATACAGAACGCTCCCGCGTTGATGGGGGACTGGAGCAGGGCGGGCAGATTCCCCTTCACCGGGGAGATTACCGCCAGCATGAACACGGTGGAGAACACGAAGCTGACCCAGCAGGCCGCTTTGGTGGTCCGCTTCCAGTACAGGCCGTACAGGAAGGGCGCAAGGAACGCTCCCGCCAGCGCGCCCCAGCTGACGCCCATGAGCTGCGCGATGAAGGTAACGCTGGATTTGTACTGAATAAGCGCCAGCACTACGGAGATGGCGATGAACACCACCACCAGACCCCGCATCCATCTGACCTGCCGCTTTTCATCCATATCCTTAATGATATTACCCTTAATAAAGTCCAATGTCAAGGTGGAGCTGGAGGCCAGCACCAGAGAGGACAGGGTGGACATGGATGCCGACAGCACCAGAATCACCACCACAGCGATCAGGATCGCCGGCAGGCCGGACAGCATGGTGGGGATGACGGAGTCATACCCGTTGGCGGCGATGTCGATCCGGTCCGAGAACAGCCGCCCGAAGCCGCCCAGAAAGTAGCATCCTCCCGCCACCACCAGGGCGAAGGCGGTGGAAATAACGGTGCCCTTGCTGATGGCAGCTTCGCTCTTGATGGCGTAGAACTTCTGGACCATCTGGGGCAGGCCCCAGGTGCCCAGGCTGGTGAGGATCACCACCCCCAGCAGGTTCACCGGGTCCGGTCCGAAGAAGGAGGCGTACACGCCGGGGATGGCGCTGTCCCCCTGAACCTGCGCCAGCTTCTCCAGGGAGGCCAGAAAGCCCCCCTGACTGTTCAGCACCGCCAGAATCACCGCCGCGATGCCCACCAGCATGATGATGCCCTGAATGAAATCGTTGATGGCGGTAGCCATATAGCCCCCGGCGATGACGTAGATGCCGGTGAGGATGGCCATGACGATGACGCAGATGGAATAGTCGATATCAAAGGCCATGCCAAACAGACGGGAGAGGCCGTTATACAGGGACGCGGTGTAGGGGATGAGGAAAATGAAGATGATGGCGGACGCCGCCAGCTTCAGGGCATTGCTGCCGAAGCGTTTGCCGAAGAATTCCGGCATGGTGGCGCTGTCCAGATGCTGCGACATGACTCTCGTCCGGCGGCCAAGGACCACCCAGGCCAGCAGAGAGCCGATGAAAGCGTTGCCCAGCCCCGCCCAGGTGGCGGCGATGCCGTACTTCCACCCGAACTGTCCCGCGTAGCCCACGAAGACCACGGCGGAAAAGTAGCTGGTGCCGTAGGCGAAAGCGGTGAGCCAGGGGCCCACGCTCCGCCCGCCCAGGACAAAGCCGCTGACGTCGG
>ERZ779621.206-NODE-206-length-35424-cov-6.828664_pt1 | contig 35424 bp, 23 predicted proteins | sample MGYA00514215_ERZ779621 | MGnify/ENA primary metagenome ERZ779621 (study PRJEB29562, sample SAMEA4376715) | mouse gut metagenome | isolation source: Cecum | study: EMG produced TPA metagenomics assembly of the A DSS colitis mouse model was used to assess the...
CCTCCCGAATCCTGCCCGTATCAATGATAACCTTCTCGATGGGCTGACTTTCTGCCAACGCCGTCACCTGAAAGGCTTCTTCCTGATAAATTCCGCCGCCGGCGCCTATGATGCGGAAAAATACCTGCAGCTCCACAGCTTCTTTCCTACTGTTATGGCTGTATAAGGCGCTCTCCACCTGCTCCAGCCCAAAAACCGTTTGAGAGGGAAAAGAGGCAGTCAGCTGAAGGGGCGCATAGGCCTTGCGGATTCCGTAATAAACCGGCTTGGGCTGACCGTAATAATCCACACTGCTGGTACAGTAATTGTTGGGATATGGCTCGTTGAACTGCCACATCATGCTTCCGCTGTTGCAGAAGGCCCTTCTCCGATTGGATTCCACCGCGTACTTCAGGCCCTCGTACTGCAAAAACTGGCTGGCACAGATGACATCCTCTATCTTATCCAGACAACCTCCGAAGCATTCCTGAACCAGCGTATAATTATTCCACCAGGAACCACGGTGGAAATAGACCGGATTATTTCTGTCGGGAGGCCACATATGCTCCGGGGACACAGACTTTTTCAGTGTGTTGTAGTTGGTCATTCCCTCCACGCCGTATTCGCTGGAAAACAGTGATGTGCCGCTGTTGTACAGGGTGTACTGTGCCGTCAGACCCTGATGCTCCCAGGGGCCGTGTACGTCGTGCAGCCCATCCGGATCTTTGGCAATTTCCTCCAGTGTATTGTTGAAGATCCTTCCGGAAGGGGATGAGGAAAGGAATTTCCGATCCGGATCCAGCTCCAGAACCGCCCGGCGCAGCAGCCTGATCACCGGCTCCGATTCCCGAATCATGGACTGGCCTTCGCCCTGCAGCTCGTTTCCTCCGCACCATACGGCCAGAGAGGGATGATTTCTCTTCCGGGGAATAATGGCCTGGGCCTCCTGCTCCATCAGCTTTAAAAATTCCGGGGACTCGGAAGGCTTGTTATCAATTCCGGAGCTGGACTGAATAAACTCCTGCCACAGTAATATTCCATACCGGTCACAGAGCTCATAGAAGTCCTCTCTCTCTATCAGTCCGCCTCCCCAGACCCGCAGCATATTCACATGAGCGTCCCTGACCAGGGAAAGCAGGTGTGCAAGCTTTTCAGGTCTCCTCACTCCATACATCACATCCATAGGCACCCAGTTCCAGCCTTTGATATATACATCCCTATGGTTCACCTTCAGCCTGTAATGGTCTGCCGACGCCTCCGCTCCCTCATTGGGAACAAACTCCAAGGACCGGATGCCAAAGGTAACACTTTTTTCATGGGAAATTTGATTTGGAGCATTTGTCCCGGAAGTCTCCACAGGCAAATGAATTTCCGCCCGAAGCTCATACAGGGGCTGTTCCCCATATCCGTTGGGATACCACAGCCTGGGATTTTTCAGCTCCAGGCTCACCAAAATCTTGTTCGTTCCCTCTGCAAGAGGGATCTCCAGGCGCTTCTCCAAGACATTCTCATCCTCCGGGCCGATCCAGTCATCCGGCCTGGGGGATACGTCCGGCGCCGCTGCTTTTTCGCTCAGCTTCAGCACCAGATCTCCCTTGCGCTTCCTGTCTGAACAGATTGTTGTCTGAACCTGTATCCGGGCGTTTTCCGCCTGTCGTGGGACATCCTTCCGGCCTGAAGCTTCTTTCAGGTGGGAAAATACGGGAAAGGCGCTCACATAAACATCCTCCAGTACGGCCTCTCCATGAGCCTCCAGGTACACATCGTCCCAGATGCCCACATGGATCATTCTGGGGCAGAAATCCCACCAGTAGGTCATACGGCATTTATGGGTCTTCACATATTCCGTTCTGCTGACCTGAGGCTGTTCGTCCGGCGCCTTCTGTAATACCACCGAAAGCTGATTGCTTCCCTCCGTCTCCAAAAGCCCGGTCACATCAAAGGACACCGGCGTATACATACTGCTGTGCTTTCCAAGGTAATGGTCATTGAGAAAAAATAATCCCTCATAATCGATTCCCTCAAAGTGCAGAGTGATACGCCTGCCCTTCATGTGCTCCGGGAGCAGAAAGCATTTACGATACAGCCAGGTGCGCTGAGGAATCCACTCCAGCAGCAAGCTGTTTTTCTCAAAATAAGGATCCGGTATTTCTCCGGTCTTCCACAGATCATTTGTGATGCTGCCCGGAACGCAGGCTCTTCTCCACCACCTTACATCCCTGGTATTTCTTTTTTCCGCATTTCTCCAGACCCAGTCCTCCCCCAGAAAATCCTTGATCTCCCAATCATCTCCATTAAGATAATATCTTTGTTCCATATTGAAACCTTTCTGCCTTCCAGACTTGGAAAGCACATGCCAATCCAAAATGCAGGCCTACCCTTCCGGGAAAAAATGCTCCTCCAGCATAGCACACCAGGTATGATAGATGGGCAGATGGTGCTCCTGAATATCCGCCGTGATCTGCAGGGGTACCGTCACACACACATCGCCGAGCTCCCGCAGCTGTCCTCCGTCGCGTCCGGTAAGACCGATCACCTGAAGGCCCCTTGCCCTGGCTACCATGGCCGCCTTCACAACATTGTCGGAGCTTCCGGAGGTGCTGATGGCCAGCAATACGTCTCCCGGCCTTCCATAGCCCATCACCTGCTGTGCGAATACCATGGAGGGTTCTACATCGTTTAAAAATGCAGTGGAAAGGGCGCTGTGCTGAGTCAGCGCTATAGCTGTCAGCGTTCCCTGAAGGAATTCTCCCAGCTCTCCGTATTTTGCCCTCTCATCTTTTGGCAGTCTTCTTTGTTTGTAGAAGCCCTTCATCAGCTCTCCCACAATATGATCACTGTCCGCCGCACTTCCTCCGTTGCCGCAGACCAAAAGCTTACCTCCCCTGCTGTAAGCCTCTTCCATGATCTCATAGCCCTTTATAATCTCTTTTTCCAATACTCTTAAGTCCGGATATCTGGACCATAAGCGTTCTAAATGATTCATTTTCACTCCAATCCGCTCCCTTTTGGCAGCCTGAATTAAACCTGAGTTAATGCATTTCACAGCTTCCGCTTTCTGTGTCTTCTTCCGGCCACTCCAGCAGATTTACCTGACTGTAATTATCCGTACCGGCTTCCAGCTTCCAGGTGGTAATGGAGTCATGCCCCACAGCCACCTGATACTTCCTTCCTCCATAATGCAGACTGCAGACCGTATCCCTCCCCTCCGTTTCCAGCAGACGAACCACTGTGTCCTGGTCATCCTCTGCCTTTTTTACGGCACAAATCCGCACATTGGAAGCATCTGTGCTCATCAGACTGTCCCACACTCCTTCAGGTTCCCCTTTTCCGGCATCCTCCACAGTACAGACGGCCCCATGCAGGCTGTCTGCCAGATATTCATAATCTCCCCCTGTCCGGTCCGCCAGACGGTAGAGAATGCTGTTCTCCACGGAGGCTCCATGAGGGTACAGCGCCAATGTAAAATCCTGCTCCCCCATGTCGTGATACCGGTAATCCTCTTTCTCGTCGTACCAGTCCTTCCCGTTTCCCTGGGCATAAATAGCGCTTCTGGCCACAGTGATCTGTATGCGCCCTGCCGCCATATGGAAGGCATACTTTCCGTTGTTGGCTATGGCAAGGCCTTTTCCCTCGCCGTCGGAGGCGTCCAGAAATCTCTGCATAGGATACTCCTGTTCATCGGATATATGCCGAAGCTGACAGCCGTAGGCCGTCTCTGATCTTACATAACAGCACTGTTCTCCCACTGGCAGGGCAAATTTTAAAAGACTCCAGGGATGTGCAAAAAACAGCCGCGTCCTCACGGTGACAGCCCGGTCTTTGGCTCCCAGAAGGTAGATCTGCTGGATTTTCGTTCCGCCTGTGCGGATTATGACCCGAATGGCCTCACGCATCTTCCCTTTTTCCACCTTCTCCAGACTCTCCAGTTCAAATTCTGCCCCGCTGTCCTCAAAGGGACGTCCCTGGAATCCTCCCCAGGAGTCACGTTCATCCCGAAACAGTACAAACCCTGCGCTTCCCCGGCAGGCGTCATAGCCTGTGCCTTTGTCCAGCAGCGATATCATCTGACCGTTTGCCGGATCCAGCTCCAGACGGACGTAAGCGTTTTCCAGCACACATGTTTTTTCCGCTGCGCAGGAGCTTATCTGTGCGCAGGGTTCTTCCGGAACACAGGCCTCCGGGACACAGGAGCCTTCCGGCCCAAGGCCTGCATCCTCTGTCCATAGTCCGCTGGCAAGGGTGCTTTCCCTTTCACTGACCCGGTAGACCGCATAGCCCCAGGCGGGAATCCGTGCCCAAAACAGGATCCTTCTGCGTCCGCCGATATGATAATTTCTGGTTTTGGTTTCCGTATAGATCCGCTGATAAGCCACTTCCCTGCCCTCCGGATCCATCAGACGCAGAGGCGCCTTACAGAACCAGTTCAGCTCTGCCTCCACATAGCCTTCCCAGTCTCCGTCCCCGCTGTGGAACAGGAACAGAGGAAATCCCTCTGCGCTGTTTTCCCGGGTATCTATGGTATTGACAATACGCTGAATTGCCAGCGCCTTAATGTGTTCCGCCTCTGCGCAGGCTCCTTCCAGCTGGGCCAGCGCCTTCTCTCTGGCCTCATATATAACCGTGCCTCCCAGCGTGTCATGAAACTGATTGAACAGCACGGCCTTCCAGAGCCTTTCCATGGCTCCGGCTTCCGGCATCCACCGTCCCAGCCGCTCTTTGGCAAACGTCAGATAAAACTCTGCCTCTGCCAGGCGCTTTTCCGCCAGCCGGTTTGCCTGCTTAAACCGGGAATCAATGGAATAGCAGCCCACATTGATCCTTTCAAAGGGCCCCCTTCGAAGCGGCAGATCCGTTTTATCCAGATCTTTCAGGAAATCCGTATAGGAAGAAAATATCAATTCCACATGCTCTATTTCCCGGGAAAGCCGGTGGATACTGTGAATATTGTCTTTTGTAGGCCCTCCTCCATGATTTCCCACCCCGTAGCAGCACACCATTTTATCAAAATCGGATGAGGCCTCCAGCGTTTTCTCTATGTTCTCCTTGGTGGGCTCGTAAAACCAGGTGGTATACTCCCCCGGAAGCGAAATGGCGCAGATGCTGCTTCCGTCAAGTCCCTCCCATCGGAATACGGGCGTATCAAGCCGCGGACGCATAAGCACATAGGCATCCATACCGCTTTTTTTCAGGATCTGAGGAAGGGAGGAATTGTGTCCGAAGCTGTCCACGTTGGAACCAATCCGGCAGATCCTTCCAAACCTTTTCTTCAGCCAGCGCTGGCCATAAAGCCCCTGTCTGACGAAGGCCTCCCCTCCGGGCAGGAGACAGTCCGGCTCAATAAACCAGCCTCCCGTAAGCTCCCACCGCCCCTCTTCCACACGCTGTCTGATTTCCTCAAACATGTCGGGAAGAATTTCTTCGATCCACTCAAAGAAGGCCGTGGAGGTGGAGGTAAACCGGAAATCCGGAAATTCCTTCATTCTGTCCAGCACGGAGGCATAGGTGGCCTTCACCTCCTGCATTCCCTCTTCCCAGCTCCAGAACCAGACCGGATCGATATGAGAATTTCCTATCATATACAATGTCTTTTTCTTCATTTTATATCTCCCTGTCCCGCCTTACTGTTATTGATTCCATACAAAATCCGTATCCAGATCCAAAGCTGCCATAATTCCCTGCTCATCCAGATAGGTGACTGTGAACGCATGGCTCTTCAGATCCGCCCAAAGCACGGCTTCCAGTCCACTGTCCCTCCAGGCGATCTGCAGAATATCCGCCGGCGTATCCATTACCTCCATTGTGCCGTCAAATACCGGATATAAATTGCGGAACTGCATCAGCCGACACAGATGCCGTACCACCGGCCTCTCCACCTCCCGGCAGATCTCTTCCACAGTATAGTTATGGCGGCTGATATTCCGCGGGTAATTGGTGCGCTCCATCAGCTCATAATCATTGGCTCCTGCCAGCAGCCCCATATAATAAACCTGTGGGATCCCAGGGCTGAAGAACTGAATGGCTCTGGCCAGCAGATAGCTTTGGTCCCGCTCTCCCAAAGCAGAATAATAGGTACAGTTAATCTGATATACCACCTGTTTTCCTACGGTATCCTGACTGTAATGCCACTTGAAATTTGCCCCCTGACGCCGGGTCTCCTGAATCACCCTGTCCAACTCCTCCTCTGTGAGCAGTCCTTCCACATCCACCGTTCCCAGCCCATCATGGGTATCCAGGGTAGTCTGCTGGTTTCGGGGACAGATATCCAGCCAGCGGCGCAGCCTTGTGCCGTCGCCGGAGTACAGGGTATGCAGCACCATCACCGGCAGTACAAAATCATAGACACAGTAGCCATGCTCCGCTATTTTCTGTTGTACCGTATAATGATCGTGGATCTCTGGCAGCATAGGAATCTGACGCTCATCCAAAATTTCCTGCACCCGCTCCATCAACTTCCAGATCTCCGGTTCCAGAAAGAAGCAGGAGGTATCCGGCTTTTTGGTGGCAAAGGCGAAGGCATCCAGACGAATCATGGCCGCACCATGATCCATCAGACCGCGCAGGGTTTTTGCCACATAATTCCAGGCAGTTTCACTGTTAAGATCCAGATCCATCTGTTCTCTGTCAAAGGTACACCAGACCTTCTCCTGTGTGCCGTCCGCAAAATCCACCACCTCGCAGGGCGCTCCCGGCTTTCTTCTGTTCAGCTTTTCAATTTGTTCCTCCGAAGGCTCTCCCCCCGGCCAGAATCTGGAAAAACGCAGAAACATATCCGCATAGGGAGAGGCGTCATGCTTTTCCACAAAATCCCGAAATTCCGGCGAGCGTCTGGACAGATGATTGATCATAAAATCAAACATCAGTTCATATTCTCTGCCCAGCGCCTCCACATCCTCCCAGGTCCCGAACTCCTCCGACACCTTGCTGTAATCGATGGGCGCAAATCCCCTGTCTCCGGAAGAAGGATAAAATGGAAGAATGTGTACGGCTCCGATCTCCCTTTTAAAATAGGTATCCAGCACCTGCTTTACTTCCTTCAGATTTTTTCCGAAGCTGTCGGAATACGTGATCAGCATAATTTTATTCTTCATGTCTCTACCCCCGTGTATGCCCGCCTTTTCTCAAGCGTTGTGTTCAAATTTTATCACAAATTATTAACTTATACAATGTATAAATGAAATATTTTGACTTATATATGAAATAATTTGACATTTTAAGTAGCGTTTCATGAGTAAAAGAAGCAATAAAGGTTCTTGTATTGGCATCTCAACTGTGATATTATTTGGAATATATTGAAAATATTTGATTTCGCTCAGAGATTTCAACAAGAATTTGACCCTAACTAGAATATAATAAAAATGCCCAAAGGGCAGGGAGGTATGCATGGATCAGCTCACAAACCACATTTATCTGTATTCCGATACCTGTAACGTTTATATCATTCGGGAGGGAGACCATGCCGTACTGATCGACTTTGGCTCCGGCGCAATTCTTCAGGCGCTACAGGAGGCAGGGATCCGAGCCGAAGCCATCCTCGTGACCCATCATCACAGAGATCAGATACAGGGGCTGCAGCTGGCGGCAGAGGCTGGAATTCCCGTCTTCGTTCCCCACTCGGAGCAGGAACTGGTGTCGGAAGCCGGCCAGATGTGGCAGGCCAGAGAAATCTATAACAATTACAATAACCGCCAGGACCGCTTTTCCATCCTGGAGTCCGTGCCAATCGCCGGTACCTTGAAGGATTACTCATACATGAAAGCCGGCCCGTTTTCCTTTGAAGTGCTTCCTACTCCGGGTCACACCGTCGGCTCCGTGTCTCTTTTGCTGCACCTGGAGAATGCCGTCTACGCCTTTACCGGGGATCTGATCTATGGTCCGGGCAAGGTCTGGTCTCTGGCCGCCACCCAGTGGAGCTATAACGGAGGAGAAGGAATCGCCTTCAGCATCCTCTCCCTTTTATCCCTGGAGGAAAAAAATCCTAAAATGCTGCTCCCCTCTCACGGAGCCCCCATGGATGTGTCGGCCATTCCCGATACGGTAGAGAACCTGCGCAGTCTTTTATCCTTCCGCAGACATAATCCCAGACTGTTTTTGCTGCGGGAAACTCCCTATGAGGCGCTGACTCCTCATCTGCTGTTCAACCGTACCAGCATGTCCAATTCCTATGTGTTGATTTCGGAAAGCAAAAAAGCCCTGGTACTGGACCTGGGCTATGACTTTATGGCAGGGTGCGCCTCCGGAACGGACCGAAGCTCCCGGCGGCCCTGGCTCTATACCTTCCCATTCCTGTTCCGGGAATATGGGATTCAGCAAATTGACGCCTGTATCTGCACCCATTACCACGACGATCACGTGGCCGGCTTTAACCTTCTCAGGGATACCTATGGAGCGGAAGTCTGGTGTGCGGAAACCTTTGCTGATCTGCTGGAGCATCCGGACCACTATGATCTTCCCTGCCTGTGGTACGACCCCATTTCGGTGGACAGAAAGCTTCCCCTTAAGGTTCCCATTGTATGGGAAGAATATACCTTGATCCTTCATCCTCTCTCCGGACATACCAGATACAGCGCAGCTATAGAATTCCAGGCGGACGGAAAGAAAATACTGTGCGGCGGAGACCAATATGCCGACGAGGACGGACTTGCATGTAACTATGTGTATAAAAATATGTTTGAGTATACCGATTTTGAAGAAAGCGCCGCGCTTTACCAACGGATCAAGCCGGATCTGATCATCACCGGACACTGGATGGGCTTTACAAAGGATAAGGATTACCTGGATCAGATTACCCGGCGGGGCTCACAGCTGGCCCGGCTGCATCAGGCATTGCTGCCTTACGGGGAATACAAGGCTCCTTCCTCGGATTTTTGCATTCAAATGCATCCTTATCAGGCTTTTGCCGCGCCGGGAGAAACAGTGGATGTCACCGTAGAAGCGGTAAATCCTCTCCCTAAAGAGTGCGTGCTGACCTGCTCGCTGGTGCTTTCTGCAGGCTGTATCTGTGATACAACGGTACAGTCACAGATGACGCCTGCCCATGGAGCCGCCCTGCTTTCCTTCCGGATTCAGGCGCCGGAGACTCCCGCCCGCCGTATCCGGATCGGCTGTGATCTCACCGCAGGTGACCGCCGCCTGGGACAGCAGGGGGAAATGCTTCTCACGATTCGCTGATCCGTCTCCAGATCCGGGCCTCATAGCCGCCAAGCTTTTCTGTATCCCGGAATTGGTTTCTCTCCGGACCACTGTTTCCTGCTTTTCCCCGGCCGTAGACCAATTCCCACTGTCCCTGCGGCGCAAAAGCCCTGCAGGGACGGGAACCTAAATTACAGTCTATGATATAAATCGTTTTCTTTCCTGTCCGCTGGTACACAAACCGGTTTTTCCTGCGGTTTAAAACGCAAAAATCTCCGTAGATAAAGGTTTCGTCCTGACGGCGCAGCCTCAGCAGCTCCCTGTAAGTCTCGAAGACTTCCTCCCTGGGCTTCTGGCGAAGTCCCTCATGGCAGGAAGGCAGACGCTCATTCCAGGGCAGCAACACTCTGGCATGCTCCCTTGTGCCTGCCAGAATTACGGCAAATACCTGCTCCGTGGGCTCCCTCCGAATATGCTCCTCATAGTAGCCTTTTGCCTCCACATCCGTAATCTGCTCCATGGAGGTGAATTCATAATTGGCAAGCCCCATCTCGTCTCCCTGGTAGATAAAGGGCGTTCCTTTCAGGGTAAGCTGCATCACCGCCAGCAGTCTGGCCAGATCCGCATGGCACCGGGTATCCTTCGTGATCTTGCTGATCATTCGCGGATTGTCATGATTGTTGTAAAACAGCGACATCCAGCAATTGCTTCCATAATGCTCCATCCAGTCTATCATGTAATCCCGGAAATAATTCAGATCGTATTCATAATCCTCCATCCGCACATGGCCGGGCGTCTCCAGATGATCAAAGGAAAATACCATATCCAGCTCCCGGCGGTCTTCACCGGTAACCAGCTGGCACATTTTCATGCCAAGTCCCGGCGTCTCTCCCACGGAAAAGGCTCCGTAGGGCTCAAAGGCCCTCTCCCGAATTTCCCTCAGATACTGGTGCAGCCGCGGGCCGTAATAATAATGTTCAATGCCCGTATATCCCATCAGCGCCCCGATGGTCTCGTTTCCCTGGGGAAGCCCCTCCGCCTTGGAAATATAATTGATCACATCCATACGGAAGCCATCCACTCCCTTATCCAGCCATCGGCGGATCATGGCAGTCACGTCCTCTCGCACTGCCGGGTTATCCCAGTTCAGATCCATCTGCTTTTTGGAAAAAAGATGCAGTGACCAGCAATCCGACGCCTGGTCGTAATTCCAGGCGGAGCCGGAAAAGAAAGAGCTCCAGTTGTTGGGAGGCCGGCGGCTGCCGTCGTCCTTTCGGAAAAAATAGTACTCCCGATAAGGGGAATTGGGATCTGCCAACGCCTGCCGGTACCAGACATGCTCGTCAGAGGTGTGATTGACCACCAGATCCATGATCAGGCGCATTCCCCGCTTATGTGTCTCGTCCAGGAGCCTGTCAAAATCCTCCATGGTGCCGAATTCCTCCATGATCCTGTCATAATCCCGGATATCATATCCGTTGTCATCATTGGGGGAATCATAAATGGGAGACAGCCATAAAGCATCCACTCCCAGCTCCTTTAAATAGTCCAGCCTGCTTATAATACCGGGCAGATCGCCGATACCATCTCCGTTGCTGTCGCAAAAGCTGCGTGGATAAATCTGATAAAATACGGCTTCCTTCCACCACCTGGGTGTGATTTGCCCATGAGAAACCACAGGTTCTTCCTTTTCACTGTTTACCAGGTGCAAAAGGGCGTCAAAAAAATCCGTTCCCAGCTTTTTGCGGGTCAGGCCGGCCACAGTCCCCAGCTTCAGGCCGGAAACGATTTTATTGGTGAGTGCCCGTTCCGGGAGCCCCAGCTGGAGAAGCACTCTGGCCAGAGCATCATGCCCCACCGGATTGCGGTAAAGCTCCCCTATGGAGCTGTCATAGGTAAGCCTTGTATTTTTCTCTGCTGCTTTATTATTTTTCATATAAATCTTCAACCTTCATGCCGTATCCTGGCGGCATCGCCATGTGAAAATTACTCTATAATTGATTTCTCTGATCCCTTTTTTTCAGCAGTGAGGAGGTGTCCAGCGACTGCGGCGACTGCTTTGCGGCAGACCTCTTCCCTTTTCCTCCGACAGCCTTCTTCCGATTCTCTTTTCCGGAATTGTCTGTGTCAGAAACCATTTGTGCATGGTCTACGGCGGTGCTGCCCATTCCGTCCTGCCCATCCGCTTCCGTAACCATTTTCTCCCTAGTCCTCCCCGGCAGAACCGGACGCCCCCCTTTTATCTTTTCCTTCAGAGCGCTTCTTACCCTGCGGTAAAGCCTGGTATTCTGGGGCAGAAAACAAAACCTGCGCAGGGCAATATCCAGGACAAACCACACAATAGTCATAAGAATCAGCCATTTTGTCAGCTCAAGCCTCTGCCTTGCTTCGGTTTTCCTCTGCTTCCAAAAGCTTTCGCCGGGCTCCAGGATTCTGCCGAAGCGTTCTACAAAGGAAAGAAAAGGCGCCGTGCTCACATCAAATTTATATTCGTCCGAGTATTGCACTGCCACTGCGGTAGTCACGGCATTGGAGATCTCTTCCCCCTCAATCCGCCGGATGCTGAGATTATAAAGCCCAGTGATATCTGTGTTCAGCTGAGCCTCAAATCTGCCCGGCGCCACAGCCGGCAGAGTCTCTGTATACGTGTTGCCCTCCGGGTCTGTATACACGGCTTCCACCCGGGTATCCTGTTCATAATCTAAGGCATGATAAAGAATATCCGTATATCCTCCTGCCGTGGTAATATCCACCGAATCCTCACCAATGGAGCCGTGTCCCGCACTGTAATCAATGATTCGCTTCCAAAGCTGGACATAGTCCTCCTGCCCGGCATACTCCGCCGTCCAACGGTTTGTCACATCCGTGTTCCAGGCTGCAGTGTGGCCCAGCCCATACTGCATTACCGTGAGCACCGGGTCATCCTTTTCCGAAGCAATCAGCACCTGAGAGATATTCTTCGGGGTGGCGCTGACATAGCCATAGATAACCGGCCATCCGCCTTCAAAAAGTCCCCGGGTAATCTCGCTGCTTCCATTGACTGCCAGGGCAAATACTCCGTTCTGCAGATAGGTGTCTCCGCTGAGAAAGACTTCCTGGGCAAAAATCTTGGGAATGTCGGAGGCTGTATCAGAATAATAGTACCGTCCGTTACAGTCTTTGGCCAGCTGTTCCAGAAGCTTCACATCGGATTCGTATCCCACCGCCACGGTGGACAAGGTGACGGAAGCGTTTTGGTAGGAGTTTGTAATATTGCCGTAGCTTCTGCTTTCACCCTGGCCGTCCGTAAGCAAAATCACATGACGGATACTGGCATCACATTTTTTGACACCCTCCAGCGCCGCATTCAACGCCGGCTGAATGGTGGTTCCTCCGCCTTCCGCTATGGTTTCTATTTTATCCTTGATAGCCTCCTTGTCCGACGCCAGCACAGGCTCCACCACCCAGCTGAAGGTATCGTCAAAGCTGACAACTCCCACATAATCCGTGCTGCGCAGCTGATCCACGGCGGTTTTTGCAGCAGTTATGGCCAGATCCAGATTCGTGGCCCCGCTTCCCGAATCCATGATCATACTGCCGGAGTGGTCAATTACCATGATCATGGCCGTAACAGGAATCTCATCCACTCCCCTCAGCTCCATATCTACCGGAAGGATCGTTTCCAAAACGCTTTCCCGATAGCCGCCCAGGGCAAAGCTGTCCTCACCTCCGCAGCAGACCAGGCCGCAGCCGTAGTCCTTCACATAGGTTTCGATGTTTTCCAAAAAGCCGGAGGGCAGATCCGACAAATACACATTATCCAGAATGATACTCCGAAACTCCAGCATTTGATCCAAAGTGGACGGCGCATTCAGGGCAGACACGGCGCTGTAGCTGCAGTTAGCGCTGCGAAGCACCTCCTGAAATTGTCCGCTGTCCTGGCCCATGCCGGAAACAAGCAGTATCCTGGGCGCAGAATCCACCACCGAATAAGCGTGATAGCTGTCATTTTCCAGGCAGCTATCGCCGGGAGCCGCCACCCGCACCTGAAAGCTTTCTATGTTTTCCCCCATGACCTGTTGGCGAAAACGAAACTGGTTTGTGCCGGAATGAAGGTGAACCTCATAGCTTTGAGTCTGAATACTGCCCATCCAGATCTGAATTTGAGCATCGGTGTCATAATTGCTGACCACCGTCACAGTCATGGAATAGGCATCCCCCTGATAGAGATAGCCGGGAAGTTCCACATTTTCCACATAAGCGTCCTGGCCCTGCTCCGTCTCATAGACAAAAGCCAGAAGCTCTGTCTGTGCGGATGCAAGTCCGGCAGCCGTGTTGGTCAGATCCCCCTTGGTCTGCCTGCCATCGGTAAGCACCACCAGCCTTCCGGCTCCTTCCCCGGGAAGCATTGCCAGAGCCCTGGAAACGACGTCCTCAAAATTGGTGGCTGTCTTGTCCGGCAGGGACATGATTCCGGAAAAGTGATCCTCCTTTGTGAGAAATTGCTCTATCATAGAGTCTTTACCAAAGGTCACAATGCCGTATTGATTCTTTTCCGGCATTTCTCCAATCGCCTGATTCAGGTAATCTTCCATGGCGGACAGATTCTGACGGTTGCTGTTGGAAATATCCACCAAAAAAATGGTGGTATTCAGATTACTGCGCCGGGTAATCCCCACTCCTGCCAGCGCCAGAAGAAGCATAATAACAGCCGCCGCACGCACTGCCAGATAAAACCGGTTACCCTGTCCCATCTGTTTTACATACAAAAACCATTCTGCCGCCAGCAGGATCAAAGCCGCCGCCAGCAGAACATTTCTCAAATGCTTTTTTACAAGACCATTTCCTCCGGAAACGCCATAATCCCCTCCCTCGGCTGTGATCCGTCCGTCGGACTGACTGTCTGTGGCAAAACGGACCACGTAGGGTTCGCTTTTGTCCCCGGCCTCTGCCTGATACAATCCTGCCTTGCGGGTCTGGGCCGAAAGCGTCTCTGTATCCAGATCCGGCTGAGGATGAAAGATCACAGAGTCCCCCGCCTTATATATGTTTTCCGCCAAAAGAGAGGTCTCGCTCAAAAAGCGGAGGGCATTGGATATAAAAATGGGAAATTCCGCCTTCAGGGGAAAATCCGATTCCCGGATATCAAAGCCCACCACCACCGTCCGGATTCCATCCTGATCACCGTAGTAGCCGGCGCACTGATCCCCTGCCCATAAAAAGCCGGTTCCCCATTCCGGGACCTCATATACGTTGGTTTCATTGACTCCGATGGAAAAAGAAGCCAGTCCTGCAGTCAGATCACAGCCTGATACCGTAAGCAGCACATTTTCCACCGTATCCACTGCATTCGCATTATCCCGAAACACCAGCCTGCAGGCTGTGTCCTCAGGATCTGCCTCTGTCCCTGCATCGTAAATATGCACCCACTGCTCTGCCTCCGGAAGGAGCTGCAGATCCGATGCCCTGGCCAGGCTGCCGCCTGTGGCCGCCTGGTAGGCCTTCTCAATAAAGGTATTGCCCTCTCCTGCCAAAACCGCCTCAATCTGGCTGCTCTGTCCCGGAAGGGCGTAGGCGGTATTATCCTGGAGAAGAGAATCTCCCTGGTCTTTTCCCGCAAACTTTATGGAGCTGATCTGACTTTTTAAAGGCTCTCCCTGCCAGGAAAAAGCGTCGAAAAAGCAAAGGGATGTTTCGCCTGCTCCAAGAGTCACCTGCCGCAGCTCCAGCAGCCGGCTGCCCTCATACAGGCCAATCTCCATGGAAGCTTCGGTATCACTGTAATTGGTAAGACTGGAGGCACAGATCAGAAAACGGTCATCCTCCCGGCCTTCTTCCGGGTCTGGCCCTTCTTCCAGGTCTGTCCCTTCCTCCGCGTCCGTCCAGGAAAGAAAATGATTTGACACATTGTTGACCGCTTCCCCAAAGGTCAATATCTGTGCTCCGAAACACTGTGCCAGATCCTGCGCTTCCTCCGCACCGATGCCGTCGGTATACAGAAGCACCTCCCCGGGAGCCTCTCCGCCGCCTTCTGCACCGTACAAAGACTCTATAAGGCCCTCCGCCTTCTGCAATCCTCCCCCTCCATCGCAACACTGCAGCTGGTCCAGTGTTCGATAGAGTCTGTCCTTATCCTTCACCCCTGCCGCCAGCAGCTCCGCGCCTGTGCAATCCGCGGACACCACAGAAAAGGAGGTGTCTTCCGAAGCCGCAATCAGTTCCTTGGCCTGTGTTACAGCTTCCTCCAGGCGGCTTTTCCCATTTCCGGCATCATGCTGCATACTTCCGCTGGTATCCAGCACCAGAATCACATTCCCGCCATTCCTTCCCTGACTCTGAAGATAAGGCGACATAAGAGCCAGTACCAATAAAACCAGAATGAGGATTTGAAGATACATAAGGATATTGTGAACAAACTTCTCCCAAAAGGTTTTGGACTGTTGATTGCGAAAAAGCCGGTCCCACAGCAAAATGGAGGAAATTCTGTGATCCTTTCCCCTTGGTTTCAGCAAATATAAAATAATTACTGCCGGCACCGACGCCAGCAGCGCCAGAGGCCACAAACTCTCAAATATCATAGATCACCCTTAAGTCCTGAAACACCAGCTGCCTGAAATCTCTTCCGGTATCACAGAGTACATAGGCTCCCCCGGCAGCTCTGCAGCCTGCTTTCATGTGTTCCGTCAGCCCATTCAGCTGAGTTAGATAGCTTTCCAGCGCTTTGGCATCCACCGTCAGACGAAGCTGTGAACCGGTTTCGGAATCGATCAGATTCAGCGCTCCGGTCAATGTGACTCGAAGCTCCTCCGCCGCCATAGTATGCAGGATTACCGGACGCTGCCTGCAAAACCGCAGAAATCCCAGAAGTCTTTCATAGCCCATGACCGGCCTCTCCTCTTTCCTTGGAGAACTGCCCTGGGTTCCAGCTTTCTTATTATCTATTTTCTTTGTATCTACTTTCTTTTCCAGCATGTCAGGATGCAGAAAGTCACTGATGATCACAGTCACTCCCGGTCCGCGAAACTGTATTTTTGCCGCCGCGGAAAGAATGTCCGCTTCTCCGGAAAATGTAAGGCCCTCCAACCAGCGAAGCACCTTCGTAAAAGCGTTCCTCCCGCCTCTTACAGAGACAGATCTTCCCATATTCCCCGCATCCCAAAGCATCAGCCTGTCCATATTATTCAGTGCCAGAAACCCTATTACCGCCGCCAGCTCCTTTGCCAGCTGTTCTTTGCTGCGCTCTCCGTAATCCATGGAGGCACTGGTATCTACCAAAACAGAAACCACCGCTTCTTTTTCCTCCATATACTCCCGAATGTACAGCTTATCCAGTCTGGCATATACGTTCCAGTCCATCCGCCGCAGGTCGTCTCCGGGCATATACTCCCGAAAATCCGAAAACTCTGCGGAGGTTCCCTTTTGTACCGATTTACGGCTGCCGGACATGATCAGACTGCTTTTGTGGAATACCTGAAGCTGAAGGCGGGTCAGCGTATCATAAAATTTTGCATCAAACATACAGGCTCTTTTCTCGTGCTTCCAGGATCCGGCCAATCACCGCATCCTCGGTGATTCCTTCCGAAATGGCATCAAAATTCAGCAGAATCCGGTGGCGGAACACCGGATAAGCTACCGCTTTCACATCCTCAAAGGATACGTTCAGCCGCCCCTCCATAAAGGCTCTGGCTCTGGAAGCACGAATCAGCGCCTGAGCCGCCCGGGGGCTGGCGCCCTCCCGGATATAAGAATTTGGTTCATGGGTGGCCATTACCAGATCCAGGATATAATCCATCACCGCGTCTGCCACCGGAATCCGGGATATCAGCCTTCTGGCTTCCAGAAGCTCACTGCCATTCATCAGTCCGCGGATTGCCGGGGGCTCCTGTGACTCGGTGAGCTCCAGGATGCCCTTCAGCTCCTCCCGGGCGGGAAATTTTACCAGTACCTTAAGCAGAAAACGATCCAGCTGGGCCTCGGGAAGAGGATAGGTTCCCTCCTGTTCAATGGGATTCTGGGTGGCCAGCACCAAAAAGGGCTCCTCCAGACAATGGCACTGGGTTCCCACCGTCACTGTATGCTCCTGCATGGCCTCCAACAGGGCCGACTGGGTTTTCGGAGTGGCCCGGTTGATCTCGTCTGCCAGAACCAGATTGGCAAAAACAGGTCCCCGTTCAAAGCGAAAGCTACTTTTCCCTTCTTCTTTTACCATGATGTTAGTCCCCGTCACATCGCTGGGCATCAGATCAGGTGTAAACTGGATCCGCTTAAAGGACAGAAGAAACACCTGACTGATCGTGCGCACCAGCATGGTCTTTCCCAACCCCGGCATCCCCTCCAGCAGTACGTTTCCGCCTGAAAGCAGCGCCAGAATCACCTGACGGATAATTTCCTTTTGTCCAATGATCCCTTTGCCGATTTCTTCCTCACATTCCATAATTCTGCGCTGATACGATTCGATCTCTGACATAATTTTCTCCTTTACCTGAACTTTCCAGGCCTAGCAATTTTTCAGGGTCTATGCATTTTGTATTGTCATTTGTTCAGGCTTTCAAAATAGTCCCGGATCACCGACTCCATACCGCTGGGATATCTGCCGCTTGTAAGCCCTTCATATGCATTATCCGTATATTCTCCGATCACGGAATTATGATCCACATGCTCTCCCTCCCAGGCAAGACCGTTCTGCTGACGAATATAGTCAGAATCCGAATCTCCGTTTTTCTGACCTGTGAGAGAAGGATCTGTCCCGGAGTCATTAGGAATGCTCACATAGTCATGAAGCCTATTGCTGCTTCCGGTTCCACGACCCATTCCCGTGCCGCCTCCGCCGCCCTGGCCGCTGTTTCCGCCGTCGCCGTTACCCTGGCCGTCGCTTCCACCCTGACCGCTGCCCTGGCCGTCGCCCTGACCATTGCTTCCGCCCTGGCCGTTTCCCTCACCGCTGTTTCCATCCTGGCCGTTTCCCTGGCCATTGCCTTCACCGTTTTCTCCGTTATTCCCATTCTGATTTCCGCCGTCCCCGCTGTCTCGGCTTCCGTCTCCGTTTTCTCCGCCGTCGCCGCTTCCGCCGTCACTGCCCCCGTTCTGGTTTCCCGATGTTTTTGAGGATGCCGTCTGGATTCCCTTCTCGTTGGCAATGGCCTTTGCCAGAGCTTGCGCATCCGCGATTCCTGCCGCTCCGGGATCTCCCAGCTGACCTGCAAGGTTCTCAAGTCCCCGGGCTGTCTGCCCATATTTATAGTTCAGCTTTTCCTGTGCGGAAGCCAGGCTTTCCCAGGAAGCCGCCTTTGCCAGCTCTTCCCGGGACAGCTGCAGAGCCTCCGAAAGCTCCGAAAGCCGCTGCTGCTGTTCCTTCGTCAGACTCTCCGGATCTACACCCTGCAGCGCCTCTATCAGTTCCTTCAGCTTATCGACCTCATCCCGGGCTTCCTTTTTTACCTGATGACGGATCCCGGCTTCTTCACGTGCCGGAGAGGGAATAAACCCCAGCCCCATAACCAGAACTGCCGCCAAAAGAAAAGCCTGAATATGTCGTTTGCAGGGCCAAAGGGGAATCCTGATCCGATCCTTTTGCCGCTCATAATAAAGAAAAGCATCCTGCCTCTGCATCCGGGCAAATTCATTTTCCTGCCCCAGCAGCTGGCAGGCCGTTACCATGCGTTCCTGAAAGCCGTAGGAATCCAGTCTTCTGGCCGCCTGTATCAGGTCTGCCCTGTGTAAAAAGGCATGGACGGCCCCTGCCAGAAACCCCGCCATAAACAGCAGCCCCGCCGCAAGATGGCTGTAATAAAAGGGCCGAAACAGGGATATCACCTCACAGAGTGCGCCAAACAAGCCTCCTGCCGCAGCATACCCGATTCCCTGGTCAAGGATTTTAGCAAAATTCATCCGCCGTCTGCATTTTTCAAATTGTTTCCTTAAATACGTTCCCGATTCCATCTCATTCTGCTCCCTGTGACGGCTCCAAACCGGTTCTTTCCGGGAAATAATCATGCTTTTGATTTCATTGACCGCTTTCCTCTATGTTGTCTGACCGGGTCAATTCTTCTGGCCGCAAGCCATAAAAACAAAAAGGTAACTGCCAGAAAAGTAATTGTGGATATAACCAGCCATCGGCCTTCCGATGCTGCCAGGCGGAAAAGCCCTTTGGACTGAGCTGAGGGCAGCATAGACGCTATAATCGACTCACCCATCATAACCTCAGCAAAAAATTCCAACAGATATACCGCCGGATTCAATAGAAGAAGCAGAAGCAGATTCTCCCCGCTTCCCGTCTGGGCACTGCCATAAGAATAATTGACCTCTGTCACAAGCCAATATATCAAATAAGGAATTACCGTCCCCAGAAAAAAGATCAGGTAGATGCCATAGGACATAATGACCGCACTGATACTTTTCCTGCAGATGGAGGAACAGAGAATTCCAATGCTGGCTGAAAATACTGATACAAGAAGCGCCACTCCCAAAAACCAGAACAGACTGCTCCAGGACATGCCTCCTATGATAAACGGCAGGGCCATAACAGGCATACCTGCCACCACATAAAACATGCTCTGCACAATGGCAGTCATGACCTTGCCCAGAATAACCGAGAAAGGTGTCATACTCGTGGTCATCATAATATCAAAGGTCTGACGCTCCTTTTCTCCCGATATGGAGGCGGCGGTTCTCACCGGTACCACCACTCCCAGTATCACAAGCTGGGTCACTGCCAGAATGGGGTAGAGCCACACCATGGCGCTGTAGATATTCTGGTCGCTGGAATAAACTACGTTTTGCTGAATGATCAGCATTGCAAAAAAGAAAACAAGGGCCAGAATCAATTCATAGGCAAATATTCCCCAACAGATCTTCATGCTGCGGGATTGAACCCTTACATCCTTTTTAACGATGGGATTCAGATGCATCTTCCTTTTCTCCTTTCCCGGCGTCGCTGTCCCCGGTAACACTCATAAACAGCGTTTCCAGACTTCCCTCCTGCTTGTGGAAGCCGGTGACCACCACATCCTTTGCAATCATTTCTCCGATCAGCTTTGAGACCTCCTGCTTCGTCATGGTATGAGACAGACGGATTTCCTGCTCTCCCACCGATTCCAATTTAATCCGGGGATTTTCTTTTGCAATGCGCACTGCCGTCTCGCGTCCTTCCTCCAGGGTGATCACCAGCCGGTTGCTGCCGAACGCCCCTTCCATAATGTCCTCGATACGGCCTGCCGCCGCAAGCTTCCCGTGATCCATGATCCCGATGCTGGTACACATCTCGGACAATTCCGAAAGAATGTGAGAACTGATCACAATCGTCTTTCCCATGCTTTTGAGATTCAGCAGCAGCTCCTTCATCTCCACCCGGGCCCTGGGATCCAGTCCCGAGTTGGGTTCATCCAGAATCAAAAGAGCCGGATTATGGATCAGGGCTCTGGCCACACAAAGACGCTGTTTCATGCCCCGGGACAAAGTATCCACAAAAACTTCCTTTTTGTCGGAAAGGTTCACCAGCTCCAAAAGGTCATCGGCGATTTTTTCGATCTCCCTGGATCCCATACGGTACATGGAACCGTAAAAATCCATATATTCCTTTACCTTCAGGTTGTCATATACTCCAAAGAAATCCGGCACATAACCAATCTGCCGTTTGATCTCCTTCCTGTGAGCCAGGGCGTCCATACCATTGATGCTGATGGCTCCGGCGCTGGGCTTCATCAGACCGCATACCATGCGGATGGTAGTAGTCTTGCCCGCTCCGTTGGGTCCCACAAATCCAAAAAGGTCCCCCTGAGGGATATGGAGGCTTAAATCGCTGACCGCCTGAAATTTCCCGTAATTTTTATATAAATGATCGATCTGAAGCATTTTACAGGCCCTCCATTTCCCCATAGGAATAAATGCAGCCATAAGAAATCTCATTGCATTTTTCAGCCACAGCCTTATCATAATCCCTGATCAGACCTACAATGACAACAGGATCCTGATCCGCCGGTTTTGCTTCCAGCGCCGCCCCTATCCCTATGAGCAGTGCCGCCATATCATCCTGTCGATAGGAAAAGCGTGAGGAAGATCCGTACAGTCCCACCATATCATACATCAGATTGTCATAATAATTTACGTATTGGTTCTGGTATATGCACCTGGACTCCTGAACAGCCTGACTCAGGTCAATGGTCTCCCCTGCCTCCACATCCGAAAACACCAGAATACTTTCTCCAAAATACACGGCCATATAATCCAGATCCCGGGAGGTTTGGTTTGTTACGGTGCCGACATAGTCTGTGTTGATACCGTCTCCTCTAATCCCGGTGCCCAGTATGGTTCCCTTCCTCTCCGTCTTCCCTCCCGCATACAGAAACGCGTTCTCAAAATTCTCCCCTGGGACGATCCCCAGAGAAAGTCCGCCGCTGTGGTTCCTTACGGTATAATGGTAATTGGCGGAATTGGAATAATATCCTCTGTAATAGCCGTCCCAGCCCGGGCCGGCTGCCTCATACCCCTTCTGCAGAAGCATATCCCAGGACTTCACGCCGGGACGGTATGCCAGAAAATAGGTGTCCATCCGATCACTGTCGGCCTTCTGCAGAGTGACGGAATATACCTTCGTATCGTTTACCCGGGCCCCTCGTCCAAAGAAAAATACCCCTGCCATAAACAGCAGACCCAGCGCCGGTACGCAGACCCAGTACCATTCACGTTTTTTACATTTGCGAAGAATCAGGTATAAACCCGGCCCTGCCAGTATCACGTAAACCCCGATCAAAACCTGAAGCCATGTAAAATCAATACTGGTATTTTTACCGTCGATAAAGGCCAGCAGCCGCTTGCCGGTATAATCCATATTCGTAGGAAGTGAAGCATAGCTTTGATAGCTGCTGGAATTCCTCATCACTTCTTCATACAAACTCTGGATTACATAGTCGCCCAGCTTCTGAAGCTCCTTCTCCCCCAGCGAAATATTCAGAATGGATAAGGCACCGTTTTCCAGGACTCCTACAATGGCAGGAAATTCGGCACTTTCATACAAATAATACCCGCCTCTGTTATTATACTCCAGCTCTGCGAAGGACATTTTTTCAAAATCAACCCCCGCATCTATAAATCCATAATAGTATCCGTATTGGGACATATTGACTGCCCCGGGATTTTCTTCTCCCGGCTCATAGATCCGCCGGATCCCCACATCGATAAAATCCTTGGTAAACCCGGAAAGCGTCTCCTGTGCATGTGCTCCGGTTCCCAGAATCAGCCAGCCTCCGTCCTTCGTCCAATCCTGAATGGCCTGTATGCTTTCCTCATCTAAGGATGACACATTAAATTGATCGATGACCAGGAAAAACAGACCGGGCAGCTGCTCCTTCAGCCTTTCCGGATCCACTTCCGTCAGCTCCAAAGGGTATTCCATTCCCCGGATCATAAAATCTCTGCCGCCGGCATCCATAAAGGTAAGTCCCGAAAAATTATCTGACAGTATTCCTACAGAAATATTGGATAGTGTATTGCCAAATACATGGTCCAGAGGAATGGTCTGAAGCACTCTGCCCTTTTCATCCAGAAAATTTACCGTACAGGATCCCCGGGAGGTATCCACTGCCCGGCTGACGGCAGTAATGGTAAACTGCTTTTTCCCCTGAGCCGGAAGCGTAATTTCTGTATTGTAGGCACAGTTTCCCATGGCTGAAACCGAAAAAACCACCTGTACCGTTCCGGTAAAATCCTCTCCTTTGTTTGTTGCCGTCACCTGCATCACGTAATTGTCATTTTCCTGTCTGAGAAGCTCTACATCGGCAGAAAAAGTTTTTACGGGCAATTCATCCGCCAAAACAGTTATGGGGCTGACGCCCGCCAGCAGAATGAACAGGCAAAGCATGAGCGCTGTCATTTTTCTCATGAACAATATACCTCCTGGATCCCTTTACCGTAGTTTACCATGTCAGGTATGGCAAAAACCCGTGTTTTTTCATAAATAACTATTAAGATTTTATAAATCTGTACATCCGGGACAGATATTCTTCTCCGTCCCCCTGAACCATACACAAAAATTCCCAGCCGTATCGCTCGTAAAAGCGCGTGTGATCCGTCAGCAGATAAAGGGTATTTACCCCTCTGTTTTCCATGTCCTCACAGGCAAATTGGAGCAGCCTTCCTGCAATGCCCTGATTCCGGCAGTCTTCCTCCACATATACGGCGCATACGTTCGGGGTCAGATCCTTACGGTCATGAAAGTCGTTTTCAATGACGCCGCACCCGGCAATTATCCTTTCGCCATCCATGACCGCGTACCACTGAGGAACCGCCGTTTTTTTCTCCAGGCACATATTGATACTTTCCAGATATGCTACTTTGGGAATTCCCCATTTGGAGTGAAACCATTCAGCCGCCTGTTCCGCCAGTTCTCCATGCTCCTGTATTTTCAAAATGCAATAGTTCGTCATCCTCTACCCAATTCAGCCTCCATTCGTCCGATCTCCTCCTCAAGCTCTCTGATCTGGGTCTCATCCTGAGAGATCCAATCCATGATCTGGTTCTGCTTGTCGTAATTATTCGTGGTATTCAGGCGGTCTCTCAGATTGTCAATATTCCGCTGAATATTGCTGATCCGATCCCGCCGGCGCCCAATGGCATCCCGCGTCTTTTCGGCCCACTGTCTGTGCCTTTCTTCTCCCGATGCTTTTTTCCCGTTCCAGTATGTATCCTGTGCCATACGGAAAGCAGACCAGAGCTGGTCGTCATAGTCCTTTCCGCAAAATCCGATCTCCTTCCATTCAACGCTCATGCTTTTCATTCTCTCCGCCCCGGCGGCGCTGTAATCGCAGGAGTTGGCATAGCTTTGCGCCTGAGCCACAAGCGCTGCTTTCGCCTGCCGCCGGATCAAAAATTCTTCTTCCCTTTTCTTCTCTGCCTCCTTCCTTCTTGCGTAAAAATCATTTCTAATACCTTGGAATTCTGCCCAGAGCCTGTCGTCCTCTTCCTTTCCGGCTGAACCTGCCTGCTTCCAGCGGGAGAGCATTTCCTCCAGTTTCTCATGCGTTCCCTTCCAGTCCTGGGAGTACTGGGCCACGGCCCCGGCCTCCCTTATGATTTCCTGTTTACGGCTTTTACTCTGTGCGCGAAGCTCATCCAGCCGGTCATAATGCCTGCGCTGACGGTCAAAAAACATCTGGCGTGCGCCTTGAAACTCCTCCCAAAGCGATTTGTCGGCAGGCCCGGCATGTCCGATGGTTTTCCATTGCTCCAGAAGCTCCTTCATCCTGGCGGAGGTCTTTTTCCAGTCCTCGGAATTTTGAAGCTCCTTAGCCTGTTCAATCAGCCTGCGCTTCTGCTCTATATTCTGCTCCCGCTCCCGTACCCGCCTTTGATTCCTTTCCGCCAGTTCCCTGTGCTGGCCTTTTAAGTCCCTCTCCGCCGGCGTATTCATGTCGAATATCCCGGTAAATTCTTCCAGCAGCCGGTCCACAGCTTCAGGATCATAATCCCTGGTTTTCATAAGCTGCCTGGCTTCATGAAGCAGACGCCTTTTTTCACGGATCGCATCCTCCAGGTCCTTTAACGGATGCTGCTCCCTGTCGGCGCCGTTATCGTAGATACCTGCCATCTGGCTTTTTTCTTTATAATCTCCGTATTCCTGATAACCGCCCTCGGAATCAGGATGCCTCCACATGATCATCTGGTAATTTCCGTCGATTTCCAGTGCCACAAAATGCCCGTGTCCGTCGTTGGCATCTTTTTCCGGATATTTAGGCGTTCCATCCGGATTTTTTGCGCCATAAAGCACCTCTACAATTTTAGCCTGGGATTCCGGGTGGATCCTTTCGTTTATTTTTGCATAAGGGTCGTCAAAATTTGGAATCTTGTCGTAGCTCATAATGTAATACCTCTCTGTTTCCTTTCTTACCTTCGTAATTAAAAATCAGGTTTTCTTCCCGCCTCTTATCAATTTTTGAGAACCTTCCCCCTTTTAAGAGTCCTAAATAATTTTCACCTGCTTTCAGTTTTATATTATACCGTTTTCCTCTCCGTCTTACAACCATTCTTCCGTACTTCTCCCGAAAATCAGTAAACTTACACGAATGTGCTGACACGTATTTATTGTATTTTATTACAGTGATCCCGCAGCCAGGCTTTCACATAACTACAATATTTTTCATCAGATCCACTGAAGCTTAAAAAATATACATAGCATTGCGCCATATAAAATTGTATATTTTTCCAATTATATTCTCCATACTTTGCATATCCTTTAAAAAACTGTTTCTGTTCTTCCCGGGTTTTCAGAAATTTCTGCCCTGGGCGGAGCAGAATCGCCCAGGCGATGTCAAAATCTCTGTCCCCATATCCGGCCAACTCAAAATCCAGAATTCCGCTGATATGATGATCCTCCCAAAGAAGATTTGCATAATGAAAATCACCATGGCAGAAAACCGTTTTACCAGCAGGCGGAATATTTTCAAAGTATTCATTCAGATAAGCCAGATCCAGCTTTTCCAGTATTTCCCGGCTCGGCACATGAAAAAACTTTCTGTCCGCAACAGAGTTTGCACTAATAGTCAAACTGTGAATCCTGCCTAACATTTCACCGTATTCTTCCATATATTCCAGCGACAGCAGGTCTTTATTTTCACCGACAATTACAGACAACCGCATGCCTGGAAGCTCTCTCGACACAATAAAAGGCTGATCCCCGAAATCAGCGTCTAATATTCGGGGAACCGCCAAGTCATTGATCTGTCTTATGATGGCCGCTTCATTTTCTACCGCGGCGCCTGTTTGCCGTTCTGCCTTAATATATGCGGTAATTTCCTCTCCTCCCAAAATGCCTTTCACATGAAATACGTCATTGCCTGCATGAGGATAACCTAATATCTCCTTTAACTGAAACAAATGATAATTCAATGTATACGGATCAATGGTATCTCTCCATTTTGCCGGATGAGAAAAATACTTTCCGTCAAGCTTTGTTATGCACATATGTCCCCCCTAATGTTACTATTCACAGCCACTCTTAATACCGTATTCTCAATGGAACTTTACGGCCTGTAACGTGACAGGACTCTCCGCACTGTCTGTCGTTCTCCTCTGCCCGTTCCCGGCATCCATGTCAGGTCTGTATTCCACGGCACTGAATACGGTCCGTCAGGATTGGACTTTAATGCTTCAAATATATTTTTGCGCCTTGCTGTGAGCTGGGCAGCGTTCTGTTCTCCGCACCTCTCAAGCCATGCGTTATAGCCTTCCAAATAGCTATCGGCCATTTCATCCCAGGAGTGAAACAATTGCTGGAGAATTTTTCCGGTTCTGCTGAATTCCCGGTCCAGCTCCTCCCGATCTATCATTTTTACCAGATACATGATTCCCAGCAGCTGTACCGCCCGGCACAAATCCCAGGCCGCATATGCGGTGTCGAAACGCCCTGCATGCTTTTCTGTCAATTCATGAACTGTGGCAATTCCGTCCTGCCGATTATGAATTCCCCACTGTTCTCTCAAAACCACATTTTGAAAGCTGCTGCGTACCTTTCTGCTTCCATGGGCTCCTGTGACCAACGGCCAGCCCTCCAGTATGGTGAAGGAATGGGCCCAGATGGCAAAGGCGGAAGCACACCAGCATTCCAGGTCATTCCGGGGAAGCAGGGGATCTCTTTTCCAGAAAATGGCCGGTGCAAAACGCCATCGCCGCACTCCGATAATCCGGTAAAGCAGAAGGCCGATAATATAAACCCACACCGAAGCCGCCTTGCCAAAGCTCCGGGTGTAATCCGATTCTGTCAGTACAGGCACATAATCCCCGTACATGTCCACATAATAATTGGTAACAGCCAGATAATCTTCAAATACCATGATTTCCTCAGGCGGCGTCCATTCCCGCCACACTCCGGCGGGCATACGGTATACCCCGGGTTCATCGGTTTTTACAATTGCCTTCCGATTGATATGGGCAATCACCTTTTCTCCGCTGGGCAGCTGAATCCTGTGATAAATCGTATCGCCGCTTCGAACAGTATCATAATTGATCACCACGCCTTTTATAATGAGAGTAAAGGTTTCCATATCTTCCATATCGCTTATAGACTGCGCCACGGGAATCTCCGGTCCGGCTTCAGTGCCCGGGGCGCCTTCCTCCAAGGTGACATCCTTTTGATAGAATGTATACAGGAACGGCCCCAGACCAAATTCCAGAAGCAATGTCAGCATGATCATAAAGGGAATCAGCAGAAACGTTTGATACATATTTGTTTGAAATCCGTATATGTTTTTGTTTGATATTTTTATTTGCATCCGACTTTACTATGCCTCTTTCCTATTGATTTTATTGGACCAAACGATACCAGGTACTGTTTTGCCAAAGAAGCTTCCAGTTATTTTGAACCTTCCTTTATCGCTTGAGCAATTTTTCGCTTATGGTGTTTTATCAGGGCATCTGTCTCTTGGTCACAAAGCTCTAAAAGACGTTTTGCCTTTTGAGCGTAATCTATAAATGTCTGTCTCTCATTATTACTCGAATAAATACTATAAAGCATTTTAGCCGATATATGCTTTCTTTTCGGCGATATCCACCCCCTGCGTCCAATGGTATGCGCCTTACGGCGCATTCTGTAATAGTATTTTGTTATTGCCCGCGGTCTCATTTTTATATTTTTGCCATCAAATAAAAAGCCTAAATAATTTAGATTAGACGGTTCACCTGTTTGATAAGCATATATTGCATTATTTTCATAAATATAATTTGATGTTTTCTCTTTTTGCAGATCAATTAGACCATTCATTGATCCTACATATGAATATATATAATCCATATAGTTGGTTATTTCATCATCTCTTTCGCAAGGTAAAACAATAAGAAAATCATCTGAATAACGCATATAAATTCCGCCATTCAGTGAAACATATTCCTTTACTTGTTCATCAAATTCAATCATATAAACATTAGACAACACTGCACTAATCGGAGAACCTTGAGGAATCCCTATTCCAGATTCGTTCTTCTTTATATCCTTTTTGTATTTCTGAAATTGTTCTTTGGTAAGCAATACTTCTTTACTGTTGATCTTCCTGCGAATGCCTCGTTCAGTTATACTTTCTCCAGATGCCTTTACAAGCAGCTTCCATTCCCAACTGGAATAACGTGTAATATTCTTAAATACTGCAAAATAGTCATTCGGCAATCGTTCAACCCCTAGTACTTTGCATAGTGATGATTTTAGATACTGATGATCTAAGTTATCGAAGAAACTTGTAAAGTCACCCACCAAAACAAAACACTTTTGGAAGCTACGTATAGCATCAAAAGCGTCTTTAGCGAAATCAATATTATTCTTCCCTATGTTATCCCGATAGGCAATTGCCACATGATCAATGCCTTTCTCTTTCGCCCAAATATTATATTGGTAATTTATTAAGAATGCATATCGCTGATATACACATCTATCTAAATGTGAACAATAAAATAATTCACGAGGCTTTTTGGGGCCTTTTTTTCCATAACGGGAATTTTTCTTTTCAAAATGAATAAAGGGATAAAAGCTATGTACAACAATATTAGAACTATTCAACACATATTTTCTAATTGATGGCATAGCCAAAGATACCCGTCTATCGAAATGAGCATATGCTTTGATATCATCATGATTCTTAACGAATTGCACCCATGCCTGGCACATATTATTTTTGTCACACTCTTTACACAACTCAGATTTCTGACATAGATTGTATTTTTTCTGTGTTTCCATATTTCTCCCAAAATGCATCATGCCTGTTAACATGGGGGACAACATCCCTAAGTTAACAGGCAGGTACATGAACATTATTGCCCTACATGCATTGTGATAGCGTTCCGTAGTATAATAATACTGGAAAGGAGTAACATGTCCACCAAACCTAACCTGGCGCTGGCGATTCTATGCACAACATTGCTCATAGAAACATCGCTCCAGTCAGACTTGACAGAAATGCTCCGCCCTTACAGCCAAACGTGTAAGGTAATTTTATTTTATACCTAAATTTAGGAAAAGTCAACTTTTTTAAGATAAAACAGTATCCATTTTTATGGAAGCGCATGAATAGCCGCGGTCAGCGCTGTCACAACGTCTGCAAGGGGAAGGCAAAAGCAGTTCTCTTTCTCCTGTTCACAAATAAACGGAACATGAATAAATCCTGTGAGCGTCTGTGTATTTTGATAATGATGAAGCAGTGTATACAGCAGATCATTGCAGACAAATGCTCCGGCAGAAAGCGAAAGGGACGCCGGAATCCCGTTTTTTTCTATTTCCTTAACCATTTCCCTGACAGGTACGGTAGAAAAATATGCATCGGGCCCGCTTTCCAGAACAGGCTCATTCACCGGCTGACTCCCTGCATTGTCTGCAATACGGCTTTCCCGCAGATTGATGCCGATTACCTCAGGAGTCACTGCTGTTCGGCCTCCGGCCTGCCCGATGCACAATATTACATCAGGCTTAAGTGTATGCGCCGCACAAAGGACCGCATCCGCTGCGCTTCCAAATATAACGGGTATACGAAGCTTTGTCAGTCGATAATGTGCGATTTCCTCCGGCAGCCTGCAGACCGCCTCCCAGGAGGAGTTCAGCCTTTCCCCTCCAAAAGGATCAAATCCGGTAATCAGAAGCCTTTTATATTCCATAAATCCTGTCCTCTCTCTCATTATAAGCGTGCCCGCCGCCCGGGAAGCAATATTATTGAGAGCCTTTCTCCCTTACTCCAATGTCCTCTTCCCGGTAAATGCCGGCGCGTATTTCACAGCCAGGCGGATGGCCTCCTTCATGCTGACTGCATCTGCAATCCCCTGCCCTGCAATATTCATGGCAGTTCCATGATCCACGGAGGTCCGCAGAAAGGGCATCCCGTTGGTAATGGCAATCGTACGGGCGAAATCCAGCGTCTTGGCAGCGATATGTCCCTGATCATGATAAAGGGAAAGCACGCTGTTGTATTTTCCCTGAAGTGCCAGATGAAATACCGAATCCGCCCCGACAGGACCTTCCACCTGATATCCGCGCTTCTGCATTTCCTCCACTGCCGGTGCCACCTCTCTCACTTCCTCCCAGCCAAACAATCCATGCTCTCCGCTGTGAGGATTCAAGCCTGCCACTGCCATTGTTCCCTGGCTGACCCCCAGCTTCCTCAATGCCTCCGTACAACGGCAGATATAATCCATAATCCGCTCCCTTGTAATGTCGTCGCAGGCCTGCCGCAGAGACACATGGCGCGTCAGGAAAAAGATTCGCATCCCATGAACCTCAAACATGGTTAGCGGATCTTTGGTGCCGGACAAAGCTCCCAGAATCTCCGTATGACCAATAAAATCCACGCCTCCCGCCCGGAGAGATTCCTTATTAATGGGCGGAGTAGCCATTGCGTCCGCCTGGCCCGAGAGACAAAGCTGTGCGCTTCTTTCTATATACGCATACGCCGCTTTTCCGCATTCTCCCGACACCTCTCCCAGATGAAAAGCATCCATTTGAATCATTTTTAAGTCTATAACATTCAGGATACCGGCAGCATAATTCCCCTCTTGCGGCGATTCCACGCAATGAATATTAAGCTTTGGCATATTCGGAAAAGACATTGCCTGTTCCAGGACTGCCCCGTCTCCCACTACAAGACAAGCGGCGCAGCTGGTAATCTCCGGGTCCGCCAACGCTTTTACTACTATTTCAGGGCCGATCCCTGCGGGATCTCCCATGGGTATTGCTATGATTGGTTTCATTTTTTCCTCCCTTGCGGTTTTAATCCTCCAGCAATGCCCATGCTCTGTTCAGCACCCGCTTGGTATTTGCCAGTATGAGATCCTCTTCTTCGTCCTCATATGGAGTCACTTCCATGGACAATACCAGAGGATCCTCCGCACAAAAAAATCCTTCCTCCTTCAGAACCCGCAGATAATCCAAAAGCTGTGCCGTATCGTTGGCACTGTCCGGGAATCCAAACCGGGGATGCTTGTCTCCAAATGCCGCACAGCCCGGCTTCACCACTGCATTTCCAAAATGCAGATGGGTAATATAGGGGCGCAGACACCGAATCACAAACCGACTGTTCTCATAGGTGGTCGGAAAATGGGACAAATCCACCAACAGCCCGAAATTATTATGGGTGGTGCGCATATCCGCCGCAAACCGCGCCGCATAGGGCGCAGGTCCTATCAGCGCCGCCTTATCCATATCATAATCAAACACCTCCAGCTCCACCGCCATTCCCTTCTGCGCGGCATAGCCGCAGAGACAGCGAGTGGTTTTCAACAGCTGTTCATAGGCCAGTTCCTTCGTTTCCTGTTCCCATCTGCCGGCCAGAAATGCAATCCCCCCAGCCCCCAGATATTCTGCTTCATCGACGGCTTCCAATAAGGCCTTCTCCGCCTTCAGACGATCTGCTTCATCGATGGCGTTTGGATTCAGCCCGGATCCCAAAAGCCTTGGCTGGGCCCCATAACAGACCTTCATATGAGACTGCTCCAGAATCCTTCTGGCGGCCTCTCTGGTGTCATCATCCGCAAACATTTTGACCTCTATAGCATCAAAATAATCATCTTTTGCAATGGTACGGATGGAAGCCAGCACATCCCGCTTCGGATGGGTCATCCACTGGATCGTTCCCACCTGAAAATATTTGTGAATAGATTCTTTCACTAATGTTCCTCCTTTTTTCCGCCCTTCTGCCGGGCTCCCAAATTACCCTGATACTTTTTCACGTACGAACTGATACCGTTTTCTATTCTATTTCTGCATGGCTTTCACCACACGAAAAACCTGCTCTGCCGTATCCGCCATATTCTTTACGGCGGCCTCTTCCTTCATGGCCTCATCCAGCCCCACCACTGACCGCAGGATCGGAAAGAAAGCATCGACGCCGGCCTGATTGCACAGCCTGGCCTCCGGTGTCACCGCACCCGAAAAAGCAAATACCCGCTTGCCATGAGCCTTTGCCAGTCCGGCCACTCCCACAGGAGCCTTTCCCTGTACTGTCTGGCCGTCAAGTCTGCCCTCTCCGGTGACTACAAAATCCGCCTCTCGAATATAAGCCTCAAGTCCCGTCTCTTCCAAAATGATCTTAACGCCGGACTCCAGAGTGCTGTTTAAAAAGGTCAAAAAACCAAATCCAAGGCCTCCTGCGGCTCCCGTTCCCGGATAGTCCGGATCCGCTCCGGAAAAGCTTTGGGAAATCTCCGCCAGATGACGAAGCCCTCTGTCCATCTGCTCCACCATCTCCTGTGAAGCTCCCTTCTGAGGTCCATAGACGACGCTGGCTCCCTGCTCTCCGCAAAGAGGATTCGTCACGTCACAGGCCACCCGAAAGGTGCATTCCGCAAGCTCAGGCATGACTTTTTCCGTGGAAATTCTGCAGATATCCGACAATGCGCCGGCTCCGAAGCTCACCTGCTTTCCCTCCCTGTCCAAAAAGGAAAATCCCAGAGCCTGCAGCATTCCCACACCGCCGTCGTTGGTAGCACTTCCCCCGATCCCCACAATAAATCTGCGGCAGCCCTTTTCCACGGCGTCTTTTATCACCTGGCCCACACCGTAGGTGGTGGTCCGGAGAGGATCTCTTTTTTCCGCAACTATCAGAGGAAGTCCGGCAGCCCCTGCCATTTCTATTACTGCAGTCTTCTGCTCCACCGTCGTCTGTTCCCCAAGAATACCATAGCAGCAGTCCACAGGCTCTCCCAGCGGTCCGGTAACGCGGACCGTTTCCAGACTTCCTCCCACGCCCTGAATCAGCGCCTCCACGGTGCCTTCTCCGCCGTCCGCCAGAGGCCTCACGAAAATCTGTGCCTCCGGATATACTCTCCGTATCCCTTCTGCCGCGGCCTGTCCCGCTGTTTTTGACGATATGCTTCCCTTAAATGAATCGATGGCTATTACAATGTTCATCTGAATTCATCTCCATAATGTTTTCTTGTCATATTCAACAATTTCCTGAAAACTGTCCCGCTTTTATAGGCTACTGTTTTTGCTGCAAGAAATTAAATCTGCCCGATTATTTCAAACCCCAAAATAGCCGCAAAAATTAGTATCAAAGCACTTATTACACCTATCATTTGTTTTTTCAGCTGAGCCATAACTACCTTCTTAAACAGAATTGTCTGAAACAATGTAATTATACTTTTAATCACGTAAATTGTAAAGCTGTGCATTTTTTCAGAAAATATATTAATTTGTAAAATCTTAACATATGATAAACATTTATTTTGGTATAATAAAAAAATGCGGCGCAAGGAGGTATAAGTTTGGATCTAAAGTTCCAAATATTGATTGGTATGCACGCTGAAGCACGCAAAGGGGTATAAGAATGAGACTGCTGATTATTGAGGATGACAGAGCGCTTGCCGGCGAAATGAAGGTTGGCCTGGAACGTCAGGGTTTTGCCGTTGACCTTGCACACACAGGTCTTGAAGGAGAGGAAAAAGCATATGTGACTGATTATGACGCTGTCCTTCTGGACTTGAATCTGCCAGATAAGGACGGACTGGAAATCCTGTCCTATTTACGTGGCAGCCTGCGTAATATGCCTGTTTTAATCGTCTCTGCAAGAACTGCGGTTAAAGAAAAATCCATTGCTCTTGATTCAGGAGCCGACGATTATATTGTCAAACCCTTTGATTTTAATGAGCTGGCTTCCCGCATCCGTGCCGTTGTCCGCAGGTTTTACGGAAGGACAAATCCGGAAATCACCATTGGCAGTCTGTCTGTCAATCCGGCCTCGCGAAAGGCACAATGGAACGGCACTGTCATCCCGCTATCCACGAAAGAATTTGACATTCTCTTATGTCTTGCACAACATTGCCCGGAAATTGTGTCCGGGGAAGAAATCATAGAGCATACCTACAATGATGATTTCGATATGTTTTCTTCCGTACTGAGGGTGCATATTTCCAATTTACGCAGAAAACTGCAGACCGCCAGCGGACAGAATCTGCTGATTACAATTAAAGGGAAAGGATATTACTTATGGAACGATTCCGAAAAATAAAATTTCAAAATCTTGTTTTGTTGTACTCTCTTTGCCTGATCGCAGTGTTCGTTTTAGCTGCAGTTCTTTTTATCCTGAATATTGAAATTCATGTGCCGGATCAAATGCAGGGTTGTTATGTATCCATTAACGGCATGACGGTTACGGAAAAGGGTGTCATAATACCGCTTAACGAAATAGAACACCGCATTATTACAGAGCAGGAAATCCATTCACTGAGTACTCCTTATTATGTATCGATTATTGTCCGCACCACCTTAATTGCTTTTGCCTTTTCACTGATACTATCTTTTATATTTGCACACATTTTAACGAAAAGAATCATAAAACCCATTGAGGAAACTGCAGATAGCCTTAGAAGCTTCAGCGGAAAGTCTCATAGCTTCCGCGTCTCCTTTCCAAAAGAGCTTTCCGATATTGAGGCCGTCTTTCGGGAAATACAGACAGAGATCTCCTGTCTGTATGCGGACTTCGAAAATTTAAGTTCCTTCATCTCACATGAACAAAAAAATTCTCTTGCACTGTTGCGGGCCATGCTCCAAAACGGAAGTTCCTCTATAGAAGAAAAAACCATTGCGCAGATTGACCGCATGGTAAAAAATCTTGATGATATTTTAGCTTTGTCCGCAAATGAAAGCAGACTGGAAAAAATGGATCTGTCTCTGGTCTGCGGAATGGCGGTAGATGAATATAAGCGGATTTATCCCCATATATACTTTGATTTTGACGAAAATGCCGTTCTGTATATCAATGGGCATGAGCTGCTGGTGTACCGGGCAATTTCAAATCTGATCGATAATGCCATAAAATACGGCAAAGGCAAGCCGATTATGGTATATGCCGGAATGCAAAAAAATTGTCCATATATATCAGTGGAAGACCATGGAATTGGCATTAAAATGGAACAGCAGGAAAAAATCTTTGAGAACCGCTACCGGATCGGAAACAGACAGAAAAACGGTTACGGAATAGGGCTCAGTCTGGTCCGCCATGTAGCTGAGCTCTGCGGCGGATTTGTATGGGTAGAAAGCGAGGAAGCGAAGGGTTCAAAATTTAAACTTATTTTCCCAGCCTTTACGATGGATTAACAATGTTTCTGATAGACTTAACAGCAAAAGCCGGGCTCGGAGCTTTTAATAAAACTTACAGGAGGATTTTATGTATTTAATTGGTCACGCGCTGAAAAATATTGTGCGAAACAAAGGACGATACTTTTTGACCGGCGCTATACTGATTGTCAGCTTAACGGCGATTACAGTATCCGCCATGATTCATTTCACAGCAGAAGCAGTCATTGATGATTATTCGGACCGTTTTGGAGCCTGCCTCCGTATAGTGGGATGGGAGGCGTCCTGGTCTGTTTCCCATC
>ERZ779621.207-NODE-207-length-35300-cov-11.816116_pt1 | contig 35300 bp, 29 predicted proteins | sample MGYA00514215_ERZ779621 | MGnify/ENA primary metagenome ERZ779621 (study PRJEB29562, sample SAMEA4376715) | mouse gut metagenome | isolation source: Cecum | study: EMG produced TPA metagenomics assembly of the A DSS colitis mouse model was used to assess the...
CCAAACAAATAGCCAGCACCCGGGCCGGAGGCATTGCCTCCGGCCCGGGCTTTGCCCGCGGCATAGTCCGCCTTGTTAACACAATCTTAATACTTTTTTGCAAGAAGTACCTTGACAGATGATATATATCCTGCTATGATAAGAGCAACTTAAGGGCAGGCCGCTGCGGCGGGGTGCCCGGCGAAAGGAGTGTTTCAATTGTCCATTTCTGCGGACACCCTGCGGGGCCATACGGATACGATCATCCTGACCCAACTGATGCGCGGGGACAATTACGGCTATGAGATCAACAAGACCATCCAGCAGCGCACGGGCGGCGCGTACGGCTTTAAGGAGGCTACGCTCTACACCGCGTTCAAACGCCTGGAGAGCGCGGGCCTGATTTCTTCCTACTGGGGGGAGGACGGCCCTGGCGCGCGGCGGCGCTACTACGCCATCACCGATGAGGGAAGGCTCCGGTGGGAAGAAAACAGCCGGGAGTGGCAAAACACCAGGGCGCTTCTGGACGCTCTGATTTCTTTGGAGGAGGACTGACACGATGGACAACATGAGGACAAGATTTGTCATTGCGGTGACAGGCCGGCTGGCCTCCGCCGCCGATACCGCCGCTAAGGTGGACCTGATCGAGGAACTCAGCGAGAACCTCTACAGCCGCTGGCAGGATCTGACGGCCCAGGGATTTGACGAGAACGAGGCCTTTGACAAGGCGCTGGAGGACCTGGGCAACGTAGACGAGCTGCTGGCCTATCTGGACAGTCTGGGTCCCGAGGGAGAGCTGCCCCGGCAAGAAGGCAGCTGCCGGGACTTCACCAGCGAGCTGCTTCATGGCGTGGAGGGTATCGTCCGGGAGACGGTCAGTCAGACCAAGGATGCTGTGGACCAGGCGGCGGTCATTGTCCGTAATGTGGCGGATAAGATCAAAGAAAAGTATCCCGATGGCTTCAAGGGAAAGGTTTACGTCCAGTTTGACGGCGGCAATGAAAACGGCGGTCAGGAGCCGGTCCGGGAATCCCGGGAGCCGGAGGAGGGCGAGGCGCCGGCCGGAGAGAAAGAGGCCGGCTGGTCCTTCTCTGTGGGCTATAACCGCAATCGGGGCGGCTTCTTCTGCGAGAGCGGACGCCCCAGCCGCCGCGTGGAGGGCACCAGCGTTCCCTCTGCGGAGATGAAGGGCGTGGACGTGCAGATCAACGGCGATGTGACCATCCACTTGGACAGCGATCCGGAGGCGGATATCCGTCTGGACGGCGACCTGGAGAACCTGGAGCTGCGGGTGAATGATGACGGCGTCCTGTCCGTGCGGCAGGGGAATACGGCGGTATCCTCCTTCTTTTTCTTCCGCGGACTGGCGGCGGCGGATATGGAGATCACGCTGCCCCGGCGGTTCTGGGATTTTGTCCGGATCTCCACTGTCAACGGGGATGTGGACCTGGAAATGGGCCTGGAGGTGGGCCAGCTGTCCGTACGGACAGTCAGCGGTGACGTGCAGTTCAGGGATGCCAGCTGTCAGGAGCTGATTTTCCACTCCGCCAGCGGCGATCTGGATGCCAGAGGCATCAGCAGCGGCAGCGTAACGGCGGAGACCGCCAGCGGCGATGTGGAGCTGGCCGGCGGCTTCGGCGCGGTGAAAATCGGCACGGCCAGCGGGGATATCGACATAACCGGCAGCGTTCAAGAGCTGCGCTGCTCCAGCGCCAGCGGTGATGTGGAAGCGGACCTGCAGCAGATGCCCGTCCAGATGGATGTTGCGTCCAAGTCCGGGGACTGTGAGATCACCCTGCCCGGCGGAGAGGGCTTTGCGCTTCAGTTCAGCACGGTCAGCGGTGAGCTGTACAGCGACTTCACCTTGGTGGGCCCCATTGGCAAGCGCTCCGGTGAAGCCATTTATCTGGACGGCGGCGGGCGGACCTTCCGCATGTCCAGCATCAGCGGGGACATTACTCTGCGCCAGCAGTAAGCGAAGGGGGTACAGAAGATGAACAAACAGGCAACGGATATTGTAGCGTATCTCTCCTGGCCGGGGCTGCTGATCGCTTTTTTCGCAGGCGACCGGTATGCCAGCCGGTTCCATCTCAATCAGTCTCTGGTGATCTGGCTCGCGGCTACGCTCATCAGCGTCACAGCCAAATGGCTGCCGCTGTTCGGCTGGCTGGTGGGACTGGTAGGCGGACTGTTCTGTGCGCTGTGCTGGTTTATCGGCATCATCAACGCCATCCAGGGCATTGAGAAGGAAGTCCCCCTGCTGGGGCAGATCAAGATACTGTAAGGTCAGGATAGTGGAACTATGACAGTCTGGTTGATGATCGGTCTGGTATTCCTGTGTGCCGGCCTGGAGGCGCATGACAGGAAAAAAACAAGGTGACTTATTTAGCAGGGCCGGACGGGATGATCTCCTGTCCGGCCCTGCATGGAAGAGGTGTGTATTTATGGAGACTCAGAAAAAATTTCCTGTGAGCAGGATGCTGCTGATCCTTCTGTCGCTGGTGTCCATGGCTTTGGCCCAGACGGCGGCGGCTCTGGTGGGCGATGGGGTCCTGCTGGTCACCCATCTGCCCGCCCTGGGCAACACCGTTGCCGGCATACTCTATCCGGTCCTGGCGATGGCGGGGTTCTGGGCGCTGTGCCGGTTCGGACTGCGGGAACCGTTGTCCGCCTGGCGGATGGGGCCGGTACGGCTGAAGCCGGTGTGGTGTGTGACAGCGGTCCTCATGCCGGCGCTGGTCTGCGGCGCGTATCTGCTGCTGCCGGGACAGTGGGCGGTGGCAGCGGACAGGGTGGATACCGGATCCATTCTGGTCATCGGGATCTTTTACCTGGGCATCGGTACGGGCATCGTGGAGGAAGCGGTCTTCCGGGGCTTTATCATGACAGCTCTGGAGCGGCGCTGGAATCGCTGGGCGGCGGTGCTGCTGCCGTCGGTGCTGTTTGGCCTGGTGCATATCATCGGCAGTGATCTGGATATGCTCAGCATAGTCCAGCTGGTGCTGGCCGGGACCATGGTAGGAGTGCTGTTCTCTCTTGTGGCTCTGGAGAGCGGGAGCATCTGGAACGGCGCGCTGATCCATGGCGTGTGGAACGCCGCCACGCTGTTCCTCCATATCGGGCCGGAGACGAACGCGCAGAGCCTTATTAACTACCTTCCGGAGACGAAAGACTTTCTGCTCACCGGCGGGGACTTCGGCATGGAGGCTTCTATCATATCCGTCGCGGCCTACGCTCTGTTTGCGGGGATGGCGCTGTTCCTTCTCCGCAAGGGAAAGAAACGTGCAGATTGCGGCCCTGCCTGAAAAATCGGGGGCGTCCAGGCGGTCTTGAGACTTGGATGCCCCCGATTTTTCATTGAGCCGTTTTAAGAACCTGCATTCACAACCGCAGCACGCCGTCTGGCCGGTCTTTTTCCCGCCATACTGCGTTGATCTCCCTTGTCTGACGAGAAAAATCCTCGTCCATCTGGCATTCCCCGATGATGAATGCAGGTTCTAAGAGAGAGTATATTGTTTCCCGGCGCCGCCCCATCGGCTCCGGCGGAAACACAAAAAAACGCCCTGCGGCCAAAGCCGCAGAACGCAACTGATCGTGCCCCTGAGGGGGCACAACAAACGTCCTTCCGGTTCCGGCGGAAAAACCGTCAGGCTGCCGTGTATCTGACTCATCCTCTCCAGGAGGCTTCACAGTGACCGACTCGCGGGGACTTTCACCCCATTCCACGCGCCGCACCAGCGGCCGCAGTCTGACGCCATATAGGATTTGACCGTATTATACCACCTCGTTGGCGGTTTGTAAAGAGCGGTTTTTCATGCGATATTACCTCCCGCGGAAAAACCGTCAGAACAGGCTCATCTGCGCCTGCCCCCGTTTCTCTTCAAAGGTGTGCAGATAAGCGAATATCCGGTCATTGTCATGAACGATTCCATTTTCCTCGCAAAAGCCATGGAACAATTCCATCAGCGGGCCGTTTCGCGGGCTTTTTACCTCATAGCGCATCCCGTAGGTCCTGATATATCGCTCCTTCATCCCCGGGAAAAGCCGGTCCAGCTGCCTGTAGAAGTATTCCCGGTTCCCCTCCCGGAGGGTAAGCCCCATCCCGAAGGAGATCACGCCATAGACCCCCGCCCCGGCGCAGCTGTTCAGGATACCCAGAATATTCTCCTCGGTATCGTTGATAAACGGAAGAATCGGGCTCAGCCACACAACGGTGGGGATGCCCGCGCTGTGGAGCTGCTTCAGCGCCTCCACCCGCTCCCGCGTGGTACTCACATTGGGCTCCAGCTTCCGGCACAGGTCCTCGCTGTGGGTGGTCAGCGTCATCTGGACCACGCACCTGCCCCGCTCGTGGATATCCCGCAGGAGGTCAAGATCCCGGAGTACCCGTGTCGATTTGGTGTGCAGCGTGATTCCGAAGCCATACTGGCGGACCAGCAGAAGCGCCTTTCTGACGTTTCCGGTCTCCTCCTCAAGAGGGATATAGGGGTCCGTCATAGCGCCCGTACCCAGCATACATCGGGTACGCTTTCGCCGCAGAGCCTGTTCCAGCAGCTCGATGGCGTTTTCCTTCACCTCGATGTCCTCAAAGGCATGGTCCATGTGATAGCACGCACTTCGGGAATCGCAGTATATGCACCCATGGGAGCAGCCCCGGTACAGATTCATCCCGTTCTGCGCCGACAGGAGTCCTTTCACCTGAACAAAGTGCATAAAAACGCTCCTCTCTGCGGCCTCCCCCGGAAAGCGGACAGCGCCGGCTTTTCCTCCCGGACCCGATATCCGGAGAGAAAAGCCGGCGCGAGCCGTCACTGTGCCGCGAAATAGTACCCCACGCCCCGCTTTGTCAGAATCAGAGCGGGACTGGCGGGATCGTCCTCGATCTTCTCCCGCAGCCGCCGGACGGTGACGTCCACCGTGCGCACATCATCGCCCACATAGTCGTAGTTCCAGACCTGTTCCATGAGATCGGTCCGGGAGTACACCTTGCCGGGGTGCCCCGCCAGAAAGACCAGCAGCTCGTACTCCCGCTGGGTCAGGTCCACCGGGGCGCCGTGCTTGGCGACCTGATAGTTCTCCGGGTTGATGGACAGTCCTCCCGCCGTAATGACCGCCGCCGTCTCCTCCGCCCCTGCCTGAAGCATGGCGGTACGGCGGATGTTGGCCTTCACCCGGGCCAGCAGCTCCCGCATGGAAAAGGGCTTGGTGATATAGTCGTCCGCTCCGATCTCCAGACCCATCACCTTGTCGGACTCGCCCTCCCGGGCGGTAAGGATGATGACCGGCACGCCGTCCCCCTCCTCCCGGAGGATACGGCAGACGTCGAAGCCGTTCCGTCTGGGCAGCATCACGTCCAGCAAAATCAGGTCCGGTTTCTCCTCCCGTGCGGCGGTCAGTCCCGCCTCGCCGTCATAAGCGGTGAGGACGGCGTAGCCCTCCTTCTCCAGGTTGAAGCGCACGATGTCCACGATACTCTTCTCGTCCTCCACGATGAGGACTCTTTTTTTCTCTTCCATATCTTCTCCTTTGCCGCCCCCGCCAGAGAGGCGGTCCGCTCAGAGGCCCAGCAGCAGCTTGCCCTTCAGTACGGCGGCGATGGTCTTGGCGTCCCTGATCTCACCGGAAAGCACCTGCTCCGTCAGCCGGTCGAAGGGGATCCGCTCCAGATCCAGAAACTCGTCCTCGTCCAGATGGGTCTCCCCGAAGGTCAGATCCCGGGCCAGATACATCCGGATGATCTCCCCGCAGTAACCGGGGGACGGATACAGCTCTCCCAGAGAGCGGAATTCTCCGGCCACAGCGCCGGTCTCCTCCTTCAGCTCCCGGATGGCGGCCTCCCGGGGATCCTCTCCATACTCCAGTTTTCCCGCCGGAAGCTCCCGCAGGACCTCCTCGTAGGGATACCGGAACTGGCTCACCAGCAGCGCCCTGTTCTGGCTGTCCAGGGCCAGCACGCACACGCCGCCCGGGTGATCTACTACCTCCCGGAAGGACTCGCCCCCGTTGGGCAGGCGGACAGTGTCCCGCCGGACATGGAGGATGCGGCCGTTAAAAATTTCCTCACTGGATATCTTTTTTTCAATCAGATCCATACCGGACCCCCTCTTTCTCTATAAGTTTTATTAGTATACCATGAATCCACCGGAAATTCCATAGATAAATCCTTAATTTGTGCGCATAAACCCCGTCCGCTCGGTCCGCCGCTCGAATTCCTCCAGTCCCTCCCGGAAAAGCTCCACGGCCTCCTCGCCCTCTTCCCGGCGGATATGGTCCGTAAAGCCCCGCAGCCGCTCCAGACAGGACGCCGTACCGAAGACCTCGATATACTCCCGCCAGAACTCCAGACTCACCGGCGAAAAAGCGTTGAGGATCAGCGGAGTGATGGAGTTGCCGCTGAGAAAGGCAACCGTGCGGTGATAGCGGAACAGCGCCTGGGCGAATGGGTAAACGCCCTCTCCGGACGCCTCCTCCGCCTGCCGGTACAGCTCCTCCAGCTTCTCCAGATCCTCCTCCGTATGGCTGGACGCCAGCCCCCGGAAGGCGGGCCCCTCCAGATAGTAGCGGACCTGTAAAATACTGCGGCAGGTCTTGGCGTCCAGCTGTCCGCCGTGGTAGTGCATAATAGCCAGAAGGGTATCCACCGTCCCCGTCTGGGCGTAGTCCGCCACGGATACGCCCCGGCGGCTGGTCACATCCAGAAACCCCAGTCTGTGCAGCTCCCGGACACCCTCATGTACGGCGGTCTTGCTGATCTTCATATTATCCGCCAGCTCCCGCTCCGTGGGCAGGCGGTCCCCGGGGCGCAGCTGCCCGGAGAGGATCATCCCCACCACCTGCTGCACGAACAGCTCCCGGATGGAGGGCGCGACGATCTCCTTAAATTCCACGGGGGCCTCCTTCTGGTCTGACCACGACCTTAAATTTTGGCCGTCCATCTTTATGAAGAACAGCCAAAGGATAGTCCTTTACTTCCTCTCTAAAATATCATAAAATAAACGATATGGCAAGAGAGAACCGATCGCCCCGTTTCCCCCTGCGCGGACGGGACGGCCGGGAAACGAGTGCGGAACAGAGCAGTGAAAAGTGTGCATACGCGTGGAATAAAGGAGGAAAAACGAACATGGGAAAGCAGACCAGATCCAACATGCCTCTGGATGAGAGCAAACTCTCCTTCAAGATCCCCCGCACGGACCAGCCCCGTGAGAAGATCGTCAGGCTGGGCCGGATGATTACCGACCGGGTCCCCGCCAAACTGGGCGGCGTCACCGGGAACGACCCGGAGTACTGGGGCCTGGCCGGGCTGGTCACCGACGAGATGGCGGACGTGGCCCTGAAAATGGGCGTCCGGAAGCCCAAGACCTTTGCCCAGCTCCAGAAGCTCACCGGCCTGGAAGCCGGAAAGCTGGAAAAGCTGCTGGCGGACATGAGCCTCATCGGCCTGCTGGAATACAATTGGGAGAATCTGGACGGGAAGAATCCCAGACACGAGAAGCGCTGGATCCTGCCCCAGTTCGTCCCCGGCAGCGCGGAGTTCTTCAATATGCGCATGGAGCAGATTGAGGAGCATCCGGAGGTAGCCTCCTTCTTCGAGCGGATGACCTTCCTGCCCCTGGAGAAGATCACCCCCATGGTGCCCCCTGGAGGGGCGGGCATCGGGATGCACGTCATCCCCGTGGAGAAGGCCATCGAAACTGAGAACCAGACTGCCGGCGTGGAGCATATCTCCCACTGGCTGAAGAAGTACGAGGGCAAGTATGCCGCCTCCCCCTGCTCCTGCCGGGCCAGCCGTGCCAAGCTGGGCGAGGGCTGCGGCGACGATCCCGAGGGCTGGTGCATCGCCGTGGGCGACATGGCCGACTACGTGGTGGAGACCGGCAAGGGCGGGCGGTACATTACCTATGATGAGGTAATGGAGATCCTGCAAAAGGCGGAGGACAACGGCTTCGTCCACCAGATCACCAACATCGACGGCGAGCAGAAGATCTTCGCCATCTGCAACTGCAACGTGAACGTGTGCAACGCCCTGCGGACCTCCCAGCTGTACAATACCCCCAACATGAGCCGTTCGGCCTATGTGGCCAAGGTGGAGCCGGAGAACTGCGTGGCCTGCGGCCGGTGCGTGGAGGTCTGCCCCGCCGGCGCGGTGAAGCTGGGCCAGAAGCTGTGTACCAAAGACGGGCCTGTAGAATATCCCCGGCAGGAGCTTCCCGATGAAACCAGATGGGGCCCGGAGAAGTGGACCATCGACTACCGGGATAAGAACCGTATCAACTGCTACGATACCGGCACCTCCCCCTGCAAGACCGCCTGCCCGGCCCATATCGCCGTTCAGGGCTACCTGAAGCTGGCCGCCCAGGGCAAGTACCGGGAGGCCCTCCAGCTCATCAAGCGGGAGAATCCCTTCCCCGCCGTCTGCGGCCGGATCTGCAACCGCCGGTGCGAGGACGCCTGCACCCGGGGCACCGTGGACCAGGCGGTGGCCATCGACGAGGTGAAGCGGTTCATCGCCCAGCAGGACCTGAACGCGGAGCGCCGCTTTATCCCCGACCGTGTGGTCCCCAAGCTGCTGGGCGGCTTCGAGGAGAAGATCGCCATCATCGGCGCGGGCCCGGCGGGTCTGAGCTGCGCCTACTATCTGGCGGAGAAGGGCTACAAACCCACCGTCTTCGAGAAGAACGGGAAACCCGGCGGGATGCTCCGCTACGGCGTACCCTCCTTCAAGCTGGAGAAGGACGTCATCGACGCGGAGATCGACATCATCCGCCAGCTGGGCGTTGAAATCAGGTGCGGCGTAGAGGTGGGAAAGGACGTCACGCTGGACGAGCTGCGCTCCCAGGGCTATAAGGCCTTTTACATCGCCATCGGCTGTCAGGGCGGCAGGAAGGCCAATATCCCCGGCGAGGACGCCGAGGGCGTCATGACCGCCGTGGACTTCCTGCGGACCGTGGGCGGCGACGAGAGCTATCCCGTCCGGGGGAAGGCCGTGGTGGTAGGCGGCGGCAACGTGGCCATCGACGTGGCCCGTACCGCCGTGCGCTGCGGCGCGGAGAGCGTGAAGATGTTCTGTCTGGAGCCCCGTGACAAGATGCCCGCCTCCGAGGAGGAGATCGAGGGCGCGGCGGCGGACGGCATCGCCCTGGACTGCGGCTGGGGTCCCAAAGAGATCCGCGTTGAGAACGGAAAGGTCACCGGCGTAGTTTTCAAAAAGTGTGTCTCCGTCTGGGACGCCGAGGGCCGCTTCAACCCCACTTATGACGAGAACGACACTATGACCGTGGACTGCGACCGGGTGTTCCTGAGCATCGGTCAGTCTATCATCTGGGGCAACCTGCTCAAGGGCAGCAGGGTGAAGCTGGGCCGCGGCCAGGGCGCCGAGGCCGACAAGCTGACCTACCAGACCGCCCAGCCCGACATCTTCGTGGGCGGCGACGTGTATACCGGACCCAGGTTCGCCATTGATGCCATTGCCGCCGGTAAGGAGGCCGCCGTGTCCCTCCACCGGTTCGTCCAGCCCAACACCAGCCTGACCATCGGACGCAACCGCCGGGACTTCATCGAGCTGGACAAGACCAACGCCCTCATCGACATCAACTATGATACCGCCCCCCGCCAGAAGCTGGGATACAACGAGGCCCTGCGCCGCACCTTCCGGGACGGCAGCGAGACCTTCACCGAGGAGCAGGTGCGCGCGGAGACCGCCCGGTGCCTGAGCTGCGGCGCGTCGGTGGTGGACCCCAACAAGTGCATTGGCTGCGGCCTGTGTACCACCAAGTGCGGCTTTGACGCCATCCACCTCCACAGAGAGCGCCCGGAGTGCAGCACCATGATAAAGGCGGAGGACAAGATGAAGGCCATCCTGCCCTACATGGTGAAGCGCCAGTTCAGGATCAAGCGGGCCGGAAAGGGCAAGTAAGCCATGCACGAGCTTGGGATCGTGTTCCACGTCATCGACATGGTGGAGAAGGCCGCATCGGAGAACCAGGCGGCGTCGGTAGCCTCCGTCACTCTGGAGCTGGGGGAGGTGTCCGGCGTGATCCCCCATGAACTCAGCAGCTGCTGGAACTGGGCGGTAAAGAAGACGGAGCGTATGCGGGAGGCGGCGCTGGTCATCGAGACCATCCCCGCGGTCACCTTCTGCGAGGGATGCGGCCAGACCTATCCTACCGTGCCCCAGGGAAAGACCTGTCCCCACTGCGGCAGCGAGGAGACCTGGCTGCGCCAGGGCAATGAGATCCAGCTGAAGGAGATCGCCATCAGGGAGGAACAGGAGGACACCCATGGAAACATATAAAATCATCGAGATCAAGGAGAGCATTTTTGCCGATAACGACCGGGAGGCGGACCGCATCCGCGCCGGGCTGAAGGCGGAGAAGACCTTTCTTCTGAACCTCATGTCCTCCCCCGGGTCCGGGAAGACCACCACCCTGCTGCGCACCATCGAGGCGTTGGAGAAGGACCTGCAAATCGGCGTCATGGAGGCGGACATCGACTCGGACGTGGATGCGGCGGCCATTGCGAAGATCGGTGCGCGGAGCATCCAGCTCCATACCGGCGGCATGTGCCACCTGGACGCGGGCATGACGGAGCAGGGCCTCCGTGAGCTGGGCACGGCGGATCTGGACCTGGTGGTCCTGGAGAACGTGGGCAACCTTGTGTGCCCTGCGGAGTTCGACACCGGGGCGGTAAAAAACGCCATGATCCTCTCTGTGCCCGAGGGCCACGACAAGCCCCTGAAATACCCGCTGATCTTCACCGTCTGCGACGTGCTGCTCATCAACAAGATCGACGTACTGCCCTGGTTCGACTTCGATCTGGAGAAGGTCAGGGAGTACGCCCATATGCGCAACCCCCGCCTGCAGATCTTCCCCGTCTCCGCCAGGACCGGGGAGGGAATGTCCGCCTGGACGGACTGGCTGCGGACCCAGGTGGAGGCGTGGACCAAAGCGTAAATGTGTGTTAAAAGCATCCCTGCCGCTGCAATTTCCTTTGCCAACTTCAATAGCTCTTGAATGACCTCCTCATTGGCAAGCATTCCGTTCAGATAGCGGTTCATGGCGCTCTGGATAATCTCGGAAAACTTCTCCGATTTAACCAGATTTGTCTTGTGGTAGATAGAAACTTGTTCTGAGATGTATTGTGTAAAGGGTGGTTTCACCATCCAAATACACATTGGCTGACGGTTCATTTGTGGCAAAATGACACAGGCCGGAAAGGCGGTGGATCGACCAGCAGGAGGGAACCGAAGGGGGAGCGCCTAGGGATGACCTGTCTTAGCTGTTTTTATACGGGTCTATAACCGCCTCGAGCTTCAAAAGTACCACTATTATTCCAGACATCCAGGCCCTTCTGCCCCCTTTTCTGTTTTTGACTTCCTTTAACTGCGCGTTTGGATACTCCCTTCCTCATTCCCGCCCTTGCACCCGGCCCGTAAATTTGCTATAATGATCCAAAACAAATCAAGGAGGGCGCGAACATGGCGGTTCAGCGCAGGGCCGCTGGCGGCGGGCTGGTAAAATTAAAAGAGTCCCTGGCATCCGGGGAGCTTGGCACAGCGTATATTTTTCATGGCGAGGAGAGCTATCTGAGGGAGTTCTATCTCTCTGAGATGAAAAATCAGCTGGTGGCCGGCTTTGAGAGCTTCAACTATCACCGCCTGGAGGGCAAAGGTCTGACGGTACAGGCTTTAACGGAGACGGCGGAGGCCTTGCCCATGATGGCCCAGCGGACCATGGTGCAGGTGGTGGACTGGGACCTCTACAAGCTGGGGGAGGAGCAGCGAAACGCCCTCGCCGCCCTGCTGGAGGATTTCCCGTCCTACTGCTGTCTGGTGATCGTCTATGACCAGATCGAATACAAACCCAACAAGACCTATAAAAAACTGTATGCCGCCCTGGACAAGCACGTCCAGGCGGTCAAATTTGAGGAGCAGAGCCAGAACGAGATCCTGAAATGGGTCTCCCGCCGCTTTAAGGCCGCCGGCCACACCATCGACGCTCCTACGGCGGAGCATCTGCTGTTTACCTGCGGATGCCTCATGAACGGACTGATCCCGGAGATCGGGAAGATCGCCGCCTACGCCAAGGGAGAGCGGGTCACCAAAGCGGACATCGACGCGGTGGCCGCCCCGGTGCTGGAGGCCCAGGTCTTCGAGATGACGGGAGCGGTGTCCAAGGGGAACTTTGACCGCGCGGCGGAGGTGCTTGGGACACTGCTGAAGCTCCAGGAGGAACCCATTATGCTCCTGGCGCTCATCGGCAAGGAACTGCGCAAGCTCCATACCGCCCGTATCGCTCTGGATACCGGCCGGGACAAATTCTGGCTGATGGAGCGCTGGAACATGCGCTCGGATTACCCTGCCCGCCTGCTGTTGGACAACGCGAAGAAGGTCAGCCGGGAGTGGTGCGCCAATGGTGTGAAGCGGTGTTATGAGGTGGACCTGCGGATGAAGAGCGTAAACGGTGTGGACGGCGCGGCGGAATTGAAGCTCCTGCTCATGGAGTTGGCCCAGGGGGCGGCGAAATGAGGCGGGTGCGCGAGGTCGTCGTCGTAGAGGGCCGGTACGACAAGAACGCCCTCAAACAGGCGGTGGAGGCTACGGTGGTGGAGACCGGGGGCTTCGGGGTATTCAATGACAAGGAGCGGCTGGCGCTGCTGCGCCGTCTGGCGGAGGAGCGGGGGCTGATCCTGCTCACCGACAGCGACGGGGCGGGGTTCGTCATTCGAAATTTCTTGAAGGGGGCTATTCCAAAGGAGCGCTTGAAGCAGGCTTATATCCCGGACGTTTACGGCAAGGAGCGGCGGAAGTCCGCACCCGGAAAAGAAGGCAAGCTGGGCGTGGAGGGGATGCCGCCGGAGGTCCTGGTGCAGGCGCTGGAACGGGCGGGGGCTACTTTCGAGGACGGCGGCGGTGCCGCAGCGGGGACGGCTATCACCAAGGGGGACCTTTACGAGCTGGGCTTCAGCGGCGGACCGGACAGCGGGGTCCGCCGCGCCGCACTGCTGAAAAAGCTGGGGCTGCCGGAGCGTATGACCGCCAATGCCCTGCTGGAGGCGCTGAACATCCTGTATTCCAGAGAGGAATTTTTGGAGAAGGCGGCGCTAAGTTCCAGGACAGAAATCGGATAAATTCTACTGTGCTTTTTATTGGAGGACATATGACCTACCTACAACGCATTGCTCCGCTGTTCGCGGGATGGGAGGAAACTATGGTCTGGTCCTGCCTCCAGGGCGTCATGGGGCGGGCGGAGGCTAATGCAGATGGATCCGCCGCCATGATCGTCAACCGGGACTTCGTCTTTCTGGCCGGCAGGCCGGACCCGGCGCTGCTGGCGAAAGCACCCGGCCCGATCCTGGTCCCACGGACGGAGGACTGGAACGGGCAGATAGAGGCCGTCTTCGGAAAGAGGGCGGTAAAGGAGAGCCGGTACGCTATTAAAAAGGAGCCGGACGTCTTTGACAGGGAGCATCTGGAGCATCTTGCCGCCGCGCTGCCGGAGGGGTATACGCTGCGGATGATCGGCGAGGATCTGGTCCCCGTCCTCCTGGGGGAGGGCTGGTCCAAAGATTTCTGCTCCGCTTTTGACAGTCCGGCGGACTGCTGCCGCCGGGGCGTGGGCGTTGTGGCGATGTATGAAGGCGTCCCTGTGGCGGGGGCGGGTTCCTACAGCGTGTATCGCGGGGGGATCGAGGTGGAGATCGACACCCGGGAGGACCACCGGCGGCGGGGACTGGCGGCCGCCTGCGGGGCGCGGCTGATCCTGGAGTGCCTGGACCGGGGGCTGTATCCCAGCTGGGATGCCATCGACCTGCGAAGCGTGGCTTTGGCGGAGAAGCTGGGGTATCATCGCGGGGAGGAATATACGACTTATTGGCTGGAACGATAAAAAACACGCAGGCTCGTGCTTCAAGCCTGCGTGTTTTCTTGTGCCTGGGATGCGGAGCCGTCCTCTGGCGGGAGGAGTCTGATCTCCGGTTCCGGCGCGCTTATGTACATCTCCTCGCACCGGCGCTGGGCATCGGTCAAAATGTTGATCGCTTTTTCTGTTTCACGGAACAGGGTCAGATACATTTCTTTCCAATCAGGCATATTTACCACCTCATTGTAATTATATACCAATAAGTTGGGAAATACAAGATAAAATTCTAATGTATTATAAACTTAAAATTTACATTAGAATAGCCTCAAGAGGTGATGGGAATGCCGTTTGTACCAAAGAAAACGAAGCAAAAGGTAGAGGCTGGCTATAAAACGATATATTTGCGTCAAAGCGTGATAGATGAAGTGGAGCAAATTGCAAAAGACAATTCGACCAGTTTTAATAATGTGGTGGTAAGTATGATCGAGCGCTGTTTAGAAGAAGACAGGGGAGAGGAGCAGTAGCTGCCGACTTGCAAAATCACCAAAAACTCCTGTTAAACTTTTATCAATATGCCTATTGCGTACAACGCGCGGATGTGGTATGATAATAGTGTCAAAAGGGAGTAGTTCTTAGGCAACGCGTGCGTTGCCCGGGCGGTCATTGGACGAAGTCCAATGACGCGAGCCGGGTGCAAGCGCCGCCTGAGCGCGCACCGTCAGGACGGTACCATTCGGTACCCGGGAAGCGCGGAAGTCTCCAGCTGGGACTTTAATCGAGACTTTTGCCGCAAGGCAGGGGTCTCGTTTTTTCGTACCCGGGTGCGGAAAACGGCTCCCTTCTGACAAAGAGACGGAAGAAGCAAACTGGGATATTGACATGTAAGGAGGAGAAAAACATGCCTGATCTGAAATTCATCCTGCCCGCCGCCGCCGTGTTGCTGGTCCTGCTGCTGTTCTTCATGGGTTACCTGAAAGCGCCGCCGGATACCGCGTACATCATTTCCGGCCTGGGCCGCAAGCGCATCCTCATCGGCAAGGCCGGATGGCGGGTGCCCTTCTTCGAGCGGGTGGATAAGCTCTCCCTGCGCATCATGCAGGTGGATGTGAAGACCAGCGAGGCGGTGCCCACCAACGAGTTCATCAACGTCTCCGTGGACGGTGTAGCCAACGTGAAGATCAGCTCCGATCCGGAACTCCTCAAGCTGGCCGCCGAGGCTCTGCTGGGCAAGCGCCCCGAGGAACTGGTGAGCCTGGTGACCCAGGTCCTGGAGGGCAACATGCGGGAGATCGTGGGCTCCGTGGGCCTGAAGGAGATGGTCCAGGACCGGCAGGGCGTGGCCCGGAAGATCACCGAGAATGTGGTCCCCGACATGCGCAAGCTGGGGCTTGAGGTGGTGAACTTCAACATCCAGAACTTTAAGGACGGGGCCGGGACCATCGAGAACATGGGCATCGACAACGTGGAGCAGATCCGCAAGAACGCCCAGATCGCCAAGGCCAATGCCCAGCGGGACATCGCCATCGCCACCTCCCAGGCCCAGCAGGAGGCCAACGCCGTGAAGGTCCAGGCGGAGAAGATGATCGCCGAGCAGGACGCCGCCCTGGCCATCCAGCAGGCGGAGATGAAGGTCAAGGCCGACGCCAAAAAAGCGGAGGCCGACGCGGCCTACTCCATCCAGCAGGAGACCCAGCGCAAGACCATCGAGGTCACCCGGGTCAGCGCCGACATCGCCCGGAAGGAGAAGGAGGCGGAGCTGGCGGACCGGGAGATCGCCATCCAGGAGCGCCGCCTGGACGCCGAGGTCCGCAAGCAGGCGGACGCCATGAAGTACAAGGCCGAGAAGGAGGCCGAGGCCGAGCTGGTCCGCCGCCAGCGGGACGCCGACGCCAGAGCCTACGAGGTCATCAAGGAGGCGGAGGCCCGCAAGGCGGAGGCGGAGGCCCTGCGCTTCGCCATGGAGCAGGAGGCCGAGGGCATCCGGGCCAAGGGCCTGGCGGAAGCCGAGGCCATCGAGAAGAAGGCGGAGGCCCAGAAGAAGATGGGCGAGGCCTCCGTGCTGGAGATGTACCTGGACGCCCTGCCCGAGGTGGTCAAGAACGCCGCCGCACCTCTGGCCCAGACGGACCGGATCGTCATGTACGGCGACGGCAACTCCACCAAGCTGGTCAAGGATGTCATGTCCTCCGCCAGTCAGGTTATGGACGGCGTGAAGGAGTCCACGGGACTGGACCTCACCGCTCTGCTGGCCGGAGTGGTGGGCGGCAAAATGGCCGCCAGCCAGCCGGTGACCGTGGAGGTCAAGACCGGCGAGTCCCCCGAAGCCAAGGCGGCTTCCAAGCCGGAGAAGGCCCCGGAGACCGAGGTGTAAGCAGCCCTTTTTGGGCCCGGATGCGAAAGCGTCCGGGCCCATTTTCGTGCCTCCACGCCGAATTGTCCATAGGAGAACGACACTTTCCAGTGGATTTGTTTCACTTTTATACTATAACTTATACATTCGCAACTTGCTTCCGCCCGCGATATATGGTAACATCTGCACGAAACGGGGATGGCGGGGATGCGCCCCGCCCTGCCCGGGAGCGATTAGAGAAGGAGGTCATAGGATACCCGTTGTTGTTCCCCTATCCCCATGAAAACCGAGTTATTTGCGATTTGGAAAGGAGCCCCTGAGATGAAAAAGCTTTTCACCAAAACATTGACGCTGCTCCTGGCAGCGGCAATGCTGGCCGGCCTGTGCGGATGCAATTCAGGCAGTCCCGATGAGACGACTCCCGATGCCGGCGCCGGAGCGGATGCTGATACGGATACCGTGATATCCGTGACGGAGGAGAATACCTACAGCAAGCCCCTGCCCAATCTTCCCGAGGTCCCCTACTGGTTCCCCAACGACCTGCTGAGCTGGGACCCTGCCCAGGATCCGGACGCCGCCTATAACGTCAGCGCTGTCCCCCTGGCCCAGCGGACGCCCAAGGACCAGCTCACCCCCGCCAACGCCACCCAGAACAAGGACATGAATGTGGTGGCTATCTCCATCATGAACGCCAGCACCAGCGGGAACGCGCCCCACGGCCTCAACACCGTCAACGCCAACGTGTTCTCCTACTGGCAGTACATCGATAAACTGGTGTACTGGGGCGGTTCCTCCGGCGAGGGCCTGATCGTTGCCCCCAGTGCGGACGTCATTGACGCGGCCCACCGCAACGGCGTGCCGGTCCTGGGTACCGTGTTCTTCCCCCAGGCGGGCCACGGCGGCAAGATCGAGTGGCTCAACGACTTCCTGCAGAAGGACGCCGGCGGCAATTTCCCCATCATCGACAAGCTGATTGAAGCCGCAGAGTATTTCGGATTTGACGGCTGGTTCCTCAACCAGGAGACCGAGGGCGGCGAGAGCGACCCCAACGGCCTGCTGACGGCTGACCATGCCGTCCTTATGCAGGAGTTCATCAAGGCGTTCAAGGCCAAGTCCGGCGACAGCCTGGAGATCATGTGGTACGACTCCATGACCGAGGCCGGCGAGATGGACTGGCAGAATGCCCTGACGGACAAGAACAAGTGCTTCGTCATCGACGGGGAGGGCAACCCCGTCGCCGACAGCATGTTCCTGAACTTCTGGTGGAACACCAACACCTACGCCCCCGACGAGCTGCTGAAGGCCACCGCCGGGAAGGCCGCCGAGACGGGTGTGGACCCCTATGACCTGTACGCGGGCATCGACGTCCAGGCCAACGGTACCGGTACGCCGGTGCGCTGGAACCTCTTTGCTCCCGACGGACAGGCTCCCTATACCTCCCTGGGCCTCTACTGCCCAAGCTGGACTTACTTTGCCGCCGAAGACTTTTTTACGGACTACCAGGAGAAGGAGAGCCTCATGTGGGTCAATGCCAAGGGCGACCCCTTCGTGGCTGCTGAGCCCAAGGAGGAGATGGAGTGGAGAGGCGTTTCCACCTATGCCATCGAGCAGACCGTGGTCAACCAGATCCCCTTTATCACCAACTTCAACATGGGCCACGGCTACAACTTTTTCATCGACGGTGTGAAGGTCTCCCAGAAGGATTGGAACAACCGCAGTATGCAGGACGTCATGCCCACCTACCGCTGGCATGTGGAGCAGGAGGGAGGCAATACCCTGAAAGCAGCCGCAGACTACTCCGATGCCTACTACGGCGGCACCAGCGTGGGACTGAACGGAAAGGCTTTCAAGGATCAGCCCTCCACCATCACCCTCTACAGTGCGCAGCTGCCCATGACCGGTGATCTCTCCTTCACCGTCAAGGCCAAGGCCGCGGTGGAGACCGCTCTGGATCTGGTGGTCACCCTGTCCGACGGCGCCGCCGAAACCATCACCGGCGACAAGAAGGTGGGCTCCGACTGGACCAGCGTCTCCTATGACGTGTCTGGCCTGGACGGCAAGACCGTCACGGCCATCGGCTTCAAGCTCACCGCCGCCGAGGACGTCATGGCCCTGAAGTTCCTCCTGGGCCAGATTGCGGTCACCAGGCCCGGTGAGTCCGCCGCCCTGTCCGCTTCCGGACTGAAGGTGGACAGCACCAGCTTCGACGATGACGACTGCATGTATACCGGCGTCCGCCTGAGCTGGACCGGCGATGCCGACCACTACGAGATCTACCGTGTGAACCAGGATGGCAGCCGCTCCTTCCTGATCGCCACTCCCGGCACCAACTACTACATCAACGGCCTGGAGCGGAATGACGACACCAACAAGACCAACTTCGTGGTGATTCCTGTGAGTGTCACCGGTGAGCGGGGCGAGGTCTCCAATACCGCCGCTATGGACTGGCCCGACAACAGCCTGCCCAAGGCGGACTTCAAGGCGTCCGTCACTCTGGCGGCCCCCGGCCAGGAGATCACCTTTGAGAGCCTCTGCTCCGCCAACACCGAGACGCTGGCCTGGGAGTTCCCCGGCGCTTCCGTCGAGACCAGCTCGGATGTCTCTCCCAAGGTGAGCTATGCCGCCGAGGGCACCTACACCGTGAAGGTCACCGCCAAGAATGCTTCCGGCGAGGCTGTGGCGGAGAAGGCGGGGCTGATTACCGTCTCCTCCAAGGTCTCCGGTGAACTGGCTCTGCTGAGCCAGGGCAAGGACACCGAGGCCACCGCCTACGTCAATGAGAACGAGGCGCCTCCCTTCGCTGTGGACGGCGATGTGACAAAGAAGTGGTGCGCCACCGGCAACCCGCCCCACGCCCTGACCATTGACCTGGGCGGCGTGAAGGCGGTCAGCGAGGTCCACATCGCCCATGCCGAGGCCGGCGGAGAGGGCAGCTCCATGAACACCAAGGCCTACACCATTCTGGTCAGTACCGATGGCGAGGAGTTTACCGAGGTAGTGAAGGTCACCAAGAATATGGCCGGTGAGACTGTGGATACCTTCCCGGTGGTCAACGCCCGCTATGTGAAGCTGTCTGTAGAGAAGCCCACCCAGGGCTCCGATACTGCGGCCCGGATCTACGAGGTTGAGGTATACGGGCTGGATGAGGCGCTGTAAGCCGAGGCAGAACTGAATGAACCGGGGGAAGAATTCCCCATACACCGCGCGGCGGCTTCTGAAAAGAGGCCGCCGCGTTTTTTGCGCATGGGGGGCGCTGCTGCGCTGCCTGTGAGGCCTTCAGTGGTAAGGAAGGGCGGAACAAATCCACGTGAGTGCCTGGAAAGGCATTGATCTGCGGCGCAAAAGTTGAAATTTGGAAGATTTTGGCCATTTTCCTCTTTGCCGGACGAATCATTTCCGCATCGGCCTGCGCGCGCAGATTCCCGCCGGCTTTCCCTGGGGAGCGGTGTTTCGATCTGTCATGAAATTGTTTCCGAATCGTATACGAAAAGATGCAAGAATGATACATCCCCCTGCTAAAAAATAGAAGGCAGGGGGGAACTTACCAGCCCCTGCCTGCGTCTATAGCATATAAGGAAACCATTGGGAGGCCGGGGCGGTCCGGGCTCCCGGGAGGAACAGAAACAAGGAGGACTTACATAATGCAACGGTTGAAAAAGAGGACGGTATGCCTGCTTCTGGCGGCGGTCATGCTGCTGGGAATGCTGGCGGGATGCGGGAAGAAGGACGATACCCAGCAGCTTTCCGCTACCGTCTACGTGCCGAAGTACATCGATTTGAACCTGGATCTGGACTACATCAGCGGCGGCTGCTCCGACGGGGAGAACCTCTACCTCATCGGAGAGCGCACAGAGGAGATCAAGATGGAGGCTCCGGAGGGCATGTCGTCCGACGAGGCCGAGAAGTACGGTTACACCACCTATCGGAACGTGTTTGACATCTACCGCGTCGCGCTGGACGGCAGCGGCACGGTGGAGAAGCTGCCGAACTATCAGGCGCCGAAGGTCCCCGACGGAAAGGACGGCAACTGCTCCGTGAGCGATATCGCCATCGCGGAGGACGGTTCCTTATGGGTGACAGAGATGCTTTACATCTGGGGAAATACCTCCGTGAATTATCCGGCGGTTGATGAGCCGGTGGCCGGCGGAGCGGTTGACGCCATGGTCCAGCCCATCGCCCGTTCCGCGTCGGATACCGCTTCGGCGGAGGCCGAGGCCGAAGACGAGAGCTCTTCCGATGAAGACGCTGGCGATGTGGATGTACCCGCAGACGAGCCGGCGGAGGAGGAATCCAGCGAGACCGTCCTCCGGCGGAAGCTGGACAAGGACGGCAGCGAGCTGGAGTGCATCGACATGTCCAAGCTCCAGGAGAAGATGCAGGGCGTCATCGGCGAGGACGAGTACCTGAACATGCAGGCCTTCGACACCGCCGGGAACCTCTATGTGGGCACCGAGACCAAAATCTACGCCCTGGACGATCAGATGGAGGTCCGTTTTGAGCTGGATGGGGAGGATATGTGGTACAACCTGATCCCCCTCGCCGGCGGCCTGATGGGGATGCAGAAGCGGGATTACGACGAGGCGACCGAGACCAGCAGCAACAAGCTCCTGACCATCGATCCTGAGAAGCAGGCGTGGGGCAAAGAGTACGTCATGCCCAACAACGCCTATAACATCTACCCCGGCGGCGGGGACTACCTGTTCTACTACCAGGTGAACGACGCGGTCTTCGGCTTCAAGGCCGACGAGTCTAAGGAGGGCGGCGGAGCGGGGGAGCGCCTCTTCTCCTGGGTCGAGGCGGACATCAGCAGCGACTCCGTCCGCAACTTCTTCTTCCTGCCTGACGGACGGGTGGCGGCCATCCTCCAGGAGTATGACAACGAGTACGAGAACATCACCATCAGTGTGGCCCTCCTGGCCCCCACCCCCCGGTCCGAGCTGCCGGAGAAGACCACGCTGGTCTACGCCAGCCTGTATCTTTCCTATGACGCCCGGAAGGCGATCATCGACTTCAACAAGAAAAGCGAGACCCACCGCATCGAGGTCAAGGACTACGCCGAGTTCGACATTGACGGCAGCAGCAAGTCCTCCCTCCAGAAGCTGAACACGGAGATCCTGGCGGGCAACGTGCCGGATATCCTGGACACCAGCAACCTGCCCCTGCGGCAGTACGGCTCCAAGGGCATCCTGGAGGACCTGTGGCCCTTCATCGACAAGGACCCGGACCTGGGCCGCGACAAGCTGATGGTCCGCCCCCTGGAGGCCAACCAGCAGGACGGCAAGCTCTATGAGATCTTCGGCAATTTCACCATCCGCACCGTGGCGGGCCCCACCAAGATCGTGGGCGACCGCATGAGCTGGACCCTGGCGGACCTGCGGGAGGCGCTGGCCAAGATGCCTGAGGGCTGTTCTATCTTCGGCGAGTTTGACACCAAGTCCAATATGCTGGATACCGTGGTGAGCCTGAACATGGACCAGTTCGTTGACTGGGAGACCGGCAAGTGCAATTTTGACAGCGACCAGTTCAAGGCCATGCTGGAGTTCTGCAACACCTTCCCCGCAGAGTTCAACTCTGAAAGCTACGACTGGGATGAATGGGAGGGGGAGGAAGCCCGCATCCTCAGCGGCAAGCAGATGCTGTCCCAGTCCTACCTCAGCAACTTTGATTGGACCGTCCAGTCCCTGAACGCTCTCCACAACGGCGAGTACAGCTACGTGGGCTATCCCCGGGAGGACGGCGGCTGCGGCAGCAGCTTCTCCTTCTACAACGGCATCGCCATGACCTCCAGCTGCAAGGACAAGGACGGCGCCTGGTCCTTCATCCGCCAGGTGCTGCTGCCCCAGGAGGAGGAGAGCGGAAGAGGGAGATATTACTATTCCGCCAGAAACTTCTCCGTCAATAAGGCCGATTTCGACAAGGCGGTGGAGATGGCCCTCACACCCCAGTACCAGACCGACGGAGACGGAAACAACATCCTGGATGACGACGGCAACCCCATCCCGGTGAGCTACGGCTCCATCTGGGTGGACGACAACACGGAGATCGAGATGAAAGCCCCCACCCAGTCCGACGTGGACAAGGTCATAGCCCTCTATGAGCAGGTGGATTCCATCTACCGCAGGGACGATAAGATCATGGAGTCCGTCCTGGAGGTGGCCAGCCAGTATTTTGCCGGCGACAAGCCCCTCAACGACGCGGCGTCCCTGATCCAGAACAAGGTGACCCTGTACGTCAACGAGAACCGCTGACGGGCGGGGAGGATAGAATGTTTTCCCCAAAAGAAAACAAAAGTGATGTGAGTACGATGCAAAAATGATACACGGGGCTGGTAAATTTGTGTCCAGAATCCATATGCAAGGAGGAACCGATCAATGGATCATCGGATCAAAAAGGGCCTGACGGCACTGCTGGCCGCGTGTATGCTGCTCAGTCTGGCGGCCTGCGGCAAGGATCAGGACGAGGACGCGGAAAAACTGTCGGGCACGGTGTTCGTGCCCGAGTTCATCGACATGGACCTGGGAAAGAACAGCGAGGTGCAGGGCGGCTGCACCGACGGAGCGTACATCTATCTGCTGACCAGCAAGTATCCCGACCGGGAGGCGGGGGAGGAGGGCGACACCACCTACAGTATCCTCCGCCTCTCCGTGGACGGCGGGGAGCCGGAGCCGCTGGAGAACTTCAAGATCGATGCCGCTCCCGAAGGCTATGACCAGTCCTACGTCTACCTCAGCGGCATCCGCGCCGGGGCGGACGGGTCCATTTGGGTGGAGGAAAACCTGAGCGCCTACTCCTACGACCTGCCGGAGGACTTTGACCCGGAGACGGGCAATATTTGGGAATACGACTTACTGGACAGCATCGACAAGAACTACCACATCCAGCTGGATTCCACCGGCGCGGAGATCACCCGGGTAGACGTCAGCGGCCTTCAGGAGAAGGCGGGGATCGAGTCCATGTATTCGGGAGGCACCCTCTTCGACCCCAAGGGGAACATTTATGTCAGCACGGACGGTAAGATCGTGGTGCTGGACTCCTCCCTGAACGTCCTGTTTTCCGTGGAGGACGAGAACTTCTGGGGCGGCGAACTGACCCTGCTGTCCGACGGCTCCGTGGGCACATCGATCACCGTGCGGGACGCCGTCAACAATACCTACACCCGCCAGCTGCGGACTATCGACCCCGCCGCAAAGGACTGGGGCAAGTCCTATGAGCTGCCCCGGGACGCTTACAACACCTATTCCGGGACCGGGGAGTACCTCTACTATTACATGAGAGGCGAGACCCTCTATGGGCGGAAGGCCGAGGCGGAGGAGGGCGCGGAGGATGACAAGCTCCTGAACCTGCTGGACGCTGACATCTCCGCGGACCAGATCAACTTCATCACCTTCCTGGAGGACGGCAGGGCGGTCATCATGGCTGAGGCCTACGGCTCCACCACCGGCCGGCGGGAAACCCTGGCGGTGCTGACCCCCACGCCCCGGTCGGAGCTGCCGGAGAAGACCACCCTCACCTACGCTACCATGTACCTGAGCCAGGACGAGCGCAACCGGATCGTGGACTTCAACCGCAGCGGCGTGCCCTACCGTATCGAGGTGCATGATTACTCCGAGTACAGCACGGAGGAAGATTACCAGGCCGGAATCAAGAAGCTGAACACAGAGATCCTGGCCGGGAAGGTGCCGGACATCATCAATACCGAGTCCCTGCCTCTGCGGCAGTACGGCGCAAAGGGCATCCTGGAGGACCTGTGGCCCTTCATTGAGAACGATCAGGACATCGGCGGCCGGGAGGGCCTCATGGACCGGGTGTTCACCGCCGCCGAGCAGGACGGGAAGCTCTATCAGATCTTTGACGCATTCAGCATCGCCACCGTGACGGGCTCCCCCAGCGTGGTGGGGGACCGCACCAGCTGGACACTTCAGGATCTCCAGGACGCCCTGGCCAAGATGCCCGAGGGCTGCGCGGTCTTCAACGAGTACAACACCAAGAGCAACATACTGACGCTGGTGATGAGCATGAACCTGGACAGCTTCCTGAATTGGGACACGGGGGAGTGCCGCTTCGACAGCGAGGAGTTCAAGGCCCTGCTGGCCTTCTGCGACAACTTCCCTCTGGAATACGACTGGGAGAGCAGCCAGAGCGGCGATTATGACGAGCCCACCCGCATTGCCGAGGGACGGCAGATGCTGGTGACGGAGCATATCAGCGACTTCAAGAGCATCCAGATGCAGAAGGCCATCTTTGGCGGCGATATCACCTACATCGGCTTCCCCGTGGAGGACGGCGGCGTGGGCAGCAGCTTCAGCGTCAACAGCGGCCTGGCCATGTCTGCCTCCTGCGCGGACAAGGAGGGCGCGTGGACCTATATGCGCCAGCTGCTCCTGCCCCAGTACGCGGGGAACGAGAACGCCTCTCATTGGGGGGGCCACAACGGCTTCCCCTCCAACAAGGCGGACTTCCAGTGGATGGCGGAGCAGTCCATGATCCCGGACGGCTATAAGACCGACGAGGACGGCAATCAGATCCTGGACGAGGACGGCAATCCCATCGAGGAAAGCCACAGCAGCTGGGGCATTAACAATTTCACCATTGATGTCTTTGCCACCAAGCAGGAGGAGTACGACCAGATCATGGATCTCTATAACCAGGTGGACCGGATGAGCGGCTCGGACGACAACGTCTATGACATCGTGACCGAGGTGTCGGGCAGCTATTTCGCCGGGGACCGCTCCCTGGACGACGCGGCCAGCCTCATTCAGAACAAAGTGACTACATATGTCAATGAAAGTCGTTAAAGAAAAGAAAACCAAACAAAAGAAGACCGGCAAAGAGGAGACCGGGAAGGTCCGGCGGACGTGGAAGCGGAGCAACGACAAGGTGCGGGACGTCCTGCACTCTGTCGCCTTCCTCTCGCCCAGCGTGACGGGTGTGGCGGTGTTTTTCATTCTGCCCTTTCTGGTGGTGGTGTATTACTCCGTCATCCGTTCCCCCATGAACCCGGAGTTCGTGTTCGTGGACAACTTCCTGGCTGTCCTTCAGAACTCGTCCTTCCGCACCGCCGCCAGGAACACCGCTATGTTTTCCGCCATAGCGGTGCCCCTGGCTGTGGTGCTGAGTCTGGTGCTGGCCTTGATGCTGGAGTGCCGCATTCCCTGCAAGAGCCTGCTGCGCACCTTTTTCCTCAGCCCCATGATGGTGCCGGTGGCGTCGGTGGTGCTGATCTGGCAGGTGGTGTTCCACTACCGGGGGACGCTGAACGTGATTCTGTCCAATTTCGGCGTGGAAGCCGTTGACTGGCTGAACAGTCCCTACTGCCTGCTGGTGATTGTGGTGCTGTTTTTGTGGAAGAACCTGGGGTACAACATGATCCTCTTCATGGCGGCCCTGAACAACATCCCCAAGGAGCTGCTGGAGGTGGCCGACGTGGAGGGCGCCTCTGCGGCACACAAGTTTTTCAATATCAAGCTGCGCTACCTCTCGCCGACGGTGCTGTTCGTGGCGATTCTCTCCATCATCAACTCCTTCAAGGTGTTCCGGGAGATCTATCTGCTGACGGGCAACTACCCCTATGATGGGCTGTACATGATGCAGCACTTCATGAACAACACCTTTGGCAATCTGGATTACCAGAAGATGTCCTCGGCGGCGGTGCTGATGGCCCTGGTGATGGTGGCCCTCATTGCGCTGCTGTTCAAGGTGGAGGATATCTTCGGAAAGGACGTCGAGGGCTAGCCATGAAAAAAAACCGCTATTTCGGCCGTTTCGCCCTGACGCTGCTGTCGGCGTTCTTCGCGCTGTGGTTCCTGATGCCTACGGTGCTGACCATCACCAACTCCTTTATGACCCAGTCGGAGATCAGCGCCAACTACGGCAAGGTGTTCGCCAACGTCTCCGGCAGCGACGGCAAGACCTATATCGCGGACTCCGTCAACCTGAAATTCATTCCGGACAAGGTGACCCTGCACCAGTACATCGCGGTGCTGATCCGCAGTCCGGATTATCTGCTGAAATTCTGGAACTCCGTGATCCTGGTGGTGCCCATTGTGCTGCTGCAGCTGGTGGTGGCCTCCGTCACGGCCTACGGCTTTACCCGATGGAGGGGAAAGGTCCGCTCCTTCCTCTTCTTTTTCTACGTGATATTGATGCTGATGCCCACTCAGGTGACACTGGTGCCCAACTATCTGGTCAGCGACTGGATCGGGCTTCTGAATACCAGATGGGCCATCATTCTGCCGGGGACCTTTGCCCCTTTTTCCGTGTTTCTGCTGACCAAATCCATGCGGCGCATTCCCGCGTCGCTGATCGAGGCAGCCAAGCTGGACGGGTCCAGCGAGTGGCAGATCTTCAAGGATATCTGCCTGCCCCAGTGCCGCAGCGCCCTCTACTCGATTGCCATTCTGGTCTTTATCGACTACTGGAACATGGTGGAGCAGCCCATCATTCTGCTGCCCAACGCGGACCTGCAGCCGCTGAGCGTGTACCTGTCCACCATCAACACCAGCGAGGTGGGCCTGGCCTTTGCCATCGCCACCATTTATATGGTGCCCTCGCTGCTGCTGTTCCTCCACGGAGAGGACTATCTGGTGGAGGGAATCGCGCATCAGGGCTCTGTGAAGGGCTGATTGTATCATCAAACCAAGCGAAAGGACGATGCATCTATGGAAGTGAAGGAAAAATCCAAGAAGAGGGAACTCATTAAGACCATCGCCATCGTATTCCTGGCGGTGCTGCTGGTGCTGACCTTTTTTTCCGGGACAATTATGAACTACTCCCTGCCTGAAGTGGCTACACAGATGGTCTCCTCAGGCACCATCAACGCGAAGATCCGCGGCAGCGGCACCCTGGCCGCCAATGAGAGCTATGAGGTGAACCTCAAGCAGACCCGTGAGGTCCGCTCCGTGTGCGTAAAGGTGGGCGATACGGTGGAGGAGGGAACGCTGCTGTTCGTTCTGGGCGACGTGGAGAGCGAGGAGCTGCGCACCGCCCAGGAGGCGCTGGAGAACGCCCGGATATCCTATCAGAGGAAGGTTCTGGAGCTGTCCAAGAGCTACTCCGATAACGACCTGACCGTAAAGAGCCTCCGGGAGGACCTGGAGCGCGCCATCGCCCAGCGGGACGCCAATCAGGTGACCGATGAGGAGGTCACCTTCGCCAAGGGGGATTTGGCTGCCGCCAAGACCGCCCTGACCCAGACCCAGGCCGTGCTGAAGGAGCTGAACGCCGTTCAGACGGACAGCGAGGAGTACGCCAACGCCAAAGCCAAGGTCACGGAGCTGGAGACGGAGATCAAGGCCCTCACCACCGCTGTGGAAGGCTACGAGGAGCAGCTGGAGAAGCTGGACAACGGCGAGGATGTGACGGCGGACCGGGCGGTGGAAGACGCCAAAAAAGCTTTAGATCGTGCGCAGACGACATGGGAAGGCGATTGGCGGGCGTACAAAGAGATTATTATCAAACTGATGCGAGAGGCCAAAGAAGATGACTCCTGGTCGTTTTCCGGGGATACGTATAAGTTTGATAGTGCGGACCAAATTGCGATTGAAGGATACCTCAAAAAAGCGGAAATAGAAAGCAGCAAAAAAACTGAGGACAGCAGTGATGAAAGCACAGGAACTCTGCCCAGTGAACTTTCGAAACAACGCGAGGCATATAACACGCTTCTCAAGGATCAAAATGATATAGATGCAAAGAAGCAGGCATATGATCGTGCGCGCGATGACCAATCCGATGCCTCAAGCAACGCCTCCCAGCAGCGCCGCAACATCCGCGACAAGCTGGACGAGGCGGAGTCCGATCTGGCCGCCGCCGAACGGCAGCTGCGTACGGCCCAGCAGGAGCTGGATGCTGCCTCCGGCGCCAACGCCCAGCTGAAGGAGCAGATCCGTGCCTGGGAGGCTACCCAGCGCCAGCAGGAGGCCTCGATCACAACGCTGGAGGCCAATCTGGCTGCCCTCCAGGAGAAGCAGACTGCCTACAAGGCCGCCCTGGAAACAGTGAACGCCAAGCAGCGGGAGCTGGAGACAACCCTCTCCGGCAAGGATATTGATAAGCAGCTCAACAACCTGGAGCTTCAATCCATGAACATTGAGATTGAAAAGCAGCAGGAGCTGGTAGACAAGTACACAAAGGATTCCGTGGGCGCGGAGATCATCTCTCCCGTTTCCGGCGTAGTCAGCGCCATCAACGTCTCCGCCGGCAAGGACACCACGCCGGATCAGGCCATGGCCGTCATTGACGTGGTGGACCGGGGCTATATTCTCAAGATTCCCGTCACCAACGAGCAGGCCAAGCAGGTCAAGGTGGGCGACACCGCCGAGGTGACCAATTACTACTGGGGCAACGAGATCACCGCCGTACTGGAGTCCATCACCTCCGATCCTTCCAGCGCGGGGCAGAAAAAGCTGCTGGTCTTCCGTGTCAGCGGCGACATTGAGGCCGGCACCAATATCACCCTGTCCGTGGGCCAGCGCAGCGCTCCCATGGACGCAATCGTCCCCAAGAGCGCCGTCCGGGAGGATGCCAATGGCAAGTTTGTCCTGGTGGTGACCAGCAGGAGTACGCCGCTGGGCAACCGCTACACCGCCACACGGGCCGACATTCAGGTGCTGGCGGAGGATGATACCAGCGTGGCCGTATCCGGTCTGGCATCCAGCGACTATGTCATCACCACTTCCAGCAAGCCGCTGGACGCCGGCAGCCAGGTGCGGATGGTGGAGAACCCGTCATGAGGCATCTGAGAGAGCTGCCCCGGCGGATGCTGGCGGCGATCAAAGAATTCGGCTTCAAGCAGTGGTTCCTGCTGATTCTCAATATTGTGCTGGTGCTGGCGTCTATAGGGTGTGCCGCAGGGCTGAAGGAGGTCGGCGGCGCGCTCAGTTCCCTGACCGCCGCCGGACGGTTCCGGGGCACAGGGGAGACCCGCTATGCCCAGCTGGCCTGCTATCTCCCGGTGGACGGCGGCAAGACGGAGGAGGATATCTTCTCTTTCCGCCAGAGCCTTGAGGGCAGAATGCAGGAGCAGTCTCTGGAGGCGCCGGAGGGCGGCAGCCTGTATATCGACGCCTACCATGGCCAGCACGCCGTCACGATCAGTACGGAAAACGGCAGCGCTTCCGTAAAGGCTATGGGCGTGGGGGGAGATTTCTTCTATTTTCATCCGCTGACGCTCCGGGGCGGGGCCTATATCCAAGGCAGCGACCTGATGGACGACCTGGTGGTGCTGGATGAGGAAATGGCCTGGCGGCTCTATGGCGGCACGGAGCTGGCGGGGCTGCCGGTGTCGATCAACGGAGAGCCCTTTGTTATTGCGGGCGTGGTTGCCAGGGAGACGGACTTTGCCACCGGCCGGGCCTATACGGGAGACGGCGGCGTATACATGTCCTTTTCCGCTATGAGCCGCCTGATAGAGGAGGCGTCCATCACCGGCTACGAGATCGTCATGCCCGACCCGATTACGGGGTACGCCAAAAGCGTGGTGGAGGAGACCTTTCCCATCGGGACGGGGGATGTGGTGGAGAATTCCAGCCGCTACACCCTGTCTCATCTCTGGGAAGTCATCGGGGACTTCGGCCAGCGCTCCATGCGGGGCAACGGCGTGATCTATCCCTACTGGGAGAACGCCGCGCGTCTGACAGAGGATTACGCCGCGCTTCTGCTGATGCTGGCGGTGCTGTCCGCCCTGTGTCCGCTGGCCTTTGTTCTGGTGCTGGCCATTCGTGACATCCGCCGTGCCTACCGCTTTGCCAAGGTCAAGATTCCGGAAAAGGTGGAGGAGACCATGGAAAGGCGCAAGGAGGAGCGGCTGGAAAAGATTTATGAAAAGAAAGCGGGAGGGGAATAAGCAATGGCGGACCTGAGCCTGCGCAAGGTAAAAAAAATATACGACAACACGGTGGTGGCGGTGCAGGCCTTTGACCTGGAGATTGCCGACAAGGAGTTCATCGTGCTGGTAGGTCCCTCCGGCTGCGGAAAGTCCACTACCCTGCGGATGGTGGCCGGGCTGGAGGATATCACCGAGGGGGAAATCTACATCGGGGGCCGGAAGGTCAACACCGTTCCGCCCAAGGACCGGGATATCGCCATGGTGTTCCAGAACTACGCCCTATACCCCCATATGACGGTGTACGACAACATCGCCTACGGCCTGAAGCTGCGGAAATTTCCCAAGCGGGTTATCGACCAGAAGGTCCGTGAGGCGGCGGAGATCCTGGATATCTCGGAGCTGCTCAAGCGGAAGCCTAAGGCGCTCTCCGGCGGCCAGCGCCAGCGCGTTGCCATCGGCCGGGCCATCGTCCGGGAGCCCCAGGTATTCCTGATGGACGAACCCCTCTCCAACCTGGACGCCAAGCTCCGCAACCAGATGCGTTCTGAAATCCTCAAGCTGCGCCAGAAGGTGAACACGACCTTCATCTATGTCACCCATGACCAGACCGAGGCCATGACGCTGGGAGACCGGATTGTCATCATGAAGGAGGGCTTCGTTCAGCAGGTGGGCACGCCCCAGGAGGTGTTCCACCACCCGTCCAACCTCTTTGTGGCAGGCTTCATCGGCACGCCTCAGATGAATATTTTCGATGCCCGGCTGATCCGGGAGGACGACCGCTACTTTGTGGAACTGAGCGGTCTCCGCGTGGAGCTGTCCCCGGAGAAGTCCGCCCGGCTGCTGGCCGGGGATGTGAACTCCCAGCCGGTGAAGCTGGGGCTGCGGCCGGAGCATCTGAGCCTTACGGAGGAGGACAATGCCGTCTATGCCGCCGTGGATGTGTCGGAGATGATGGGCAGCGCGGTGCATATCCATGTCAGTGCCTGCGGGCAGGATGTGGTTATCGTGGTCCCCCTCAGTGAGGAGGAGGAGACGGAGAACCTGCCCATAGGCCTGCCGGTGCGCTTTACCTTCCGGGGCAGCGCGGCCCACGTCTTCGACGTGGAGACCGGTCACAACCTGGAGTACCCCCAGAAGCCCAAGCCGGAGGAGAAAGCGCCTCCCGCCGTGCCCGCGCCGGAGGATACGCCTCCGGCGGACCAGACTGCGGAGGAAGCCTCTGCCCCAGAGGAGCCTCCTGTTCCTGGGGAAGCCTCCATTCCCGTGGAGCAGCCGGAGACGGAAATGCCCGTGCCGGCGGGGAGTGCTGACATCGGGGATCCATTTGCGGAGGAATAGGGAGGCCGGTGCGATAAACTCAGCAGTAAGGGGGGATCGATGTGCCAAAGCGTATATACGCGGTCATCGGACTTATCTTGCTGTGCCTGACCGGGTGTATGGTCACAACGCGGCTGGACCTGCCCGCCTGGAAGGCGTTCAGGCAGGAAATGCTGGCCAGGGACTATATCACCCAGTTGGAGGCGGAGCAAGGTCCTGCCACACTTTTCATTCGGTGTGGATACGGGGATATCTCTGAAGCCGACATGGCGGTGCTGAAAACAGAGCTGCAGACCTTTCTGTCCAGCGAGGGGTTCCTGGACGAATATGTCCCATATGCCCGTGGAGAAGCGGAGAAGGATACTGCGAGCGCTGGTGTCATGCAGCATATGTCCAGTATACAGATCGACATCTATCCAGCTGGAACAGATCGTTCGGTGTGGATGAGTATGGCCCGGTACTATACGGAGCCATACCGTTCCGACCGGCAGATGGAGGTCGATAACTATCAGACCTGGTACTGACCCGAACGACTGCTCCTGCTTTGGGTAACTGCTGGTTGCATAAGAATGCCCGGAACGGTGGGATTTTCTCCTGTGGAGGAATAGAAGACGCATACGTCTGTGCGTGCAGCGGAAGGAAGGATGATTTGCATGAAAAAAACCTTAAGCATACTTCTCATTATGCTTCTGCTCACCGCCTGCGGGGCCAAAGATGGTGTATCGCCGTCCCAGCCGGACAGCGATCCCGCCCCGCAGGCCAGCAGGGCGCTGCCGGAGCTGGAGGAGACGGACTGGGAGGCTCTCAGTACGGATGCTGCGGCCTTCGGCTTGAGCGGCGGCCCGGATGACCCGAATTTTGAGTATATCTTCAGCCATATGGACACGGTCCCGCTGGACCAGCTGGTTGTCTTTATACTGACAGCCGATGGCGCGTACAGCGAGGGGGCGACGGATGAACTCTATCACCGTTTTCTGGAGGCGCCCCATAAGGTGCTGGCTTACCTGGTTTTATTGGACGGTCAGATCACGGAACTGCCCGGCTGGGAGCCGATGCCGACGGCGGAGATCGTCTGTCAGTTTATCGCGACCACGGACGCCGTCATGTACGGCGGCACGGAAGAATTTGCCCAGACGCTGTCGGCCTGCCGCGAGTCGTATCCCGAGGGTCCGGCGGCGGAGCTTCTGGATATTCTGGAGCGGGAACACGCTGATGCTCTGGAGAGATCTCGGGCAGAATCGTAAAGTATATCCCCCGCGCTGTGACGCAGAACGCACAGCGCGGGGGATATTTATCGCTGTATGTTACCCTACCAGCAGCCCCATGGCGTCCAGCAGGTCTTCCAGATCATCGCCGTCCAGCGTGTGTTCAATGCTGGCGGCGTGGTCCGGGATGTTGATCTTCGCGGAGACGATCCCCGGCTTTTCCGTCAGGGACTGCTCCAGCTCCGAGCCGCAGGCGGCGCAGTGATTTTTGGCGGTGCAGAAATCACAGTTGATGTAGGTGATACGCAGTACTTCTGTCATAGTGGTGACCCATAAAACGACTCATTAAAAGTTCTTTTTGACACTTTTTCCGTGCGGTGGCCGCAAAGCGGCTGCCAGCAGCCCAGCCGCCCTTTGGGCGGCGTGTGGTTTCAAGAAAAAGCGTGTATGCCTAAAAATCCACGCTGGGGAACAGCCCCGCGTCCGTGTGGGGCAGGAAGCAGGCGGCGACAAATTCGTCCATGTATCCCGGCTCGTTGGACAGCTCCAGGTAGGTCATGGAACGGCTCAGCTCGTCTACCTTCTCCTTGGCCTGGGCGCTGAGGAGCATGGCGTAGGCTCCCGTCTGGGAGGAGTTGCCGATGTAGTGGAAGTTCTCCAGAGGAATATCCGGGAACATGCCGATGGTGACGGCGTTCTTCATGTTGATGCCGCTGCCGATGCCTCCGGCTACATAGACCCGCTCAATCACCGAAGCGTCGAAGCCCAGAGAGTGCAGCATGGTCTGGGTGGCGGAGAAGATGGCTCCCTTGGCCCGGATGAAGTTCTCAATGTCCACCTCGTTGATGACCACGTCCTTGGCCCCCTCGCTGTCCTTCTTCCAGGCCAGCACGTAGGAGCCCATGCCGTGTTCGTCGTGGAGGATGCGCTCGCCCTCCCGGACGAATTTGCCCTTGCCGTTGATGATGCCGCAGCGGAACAGCTCGGCAATGACGTCGATGATGCCGCTGCCGCAGAGGCCCGCCGGGGCCGCGCCGCCTACCACCGTCATGGAGGGCTCCATGGTCTCCTTGTCGATGGTGCAGGCCTCGATGGCCCCATCGGTGGCCCGCATCCCGCAGGAGATATCACCGCCCTCAAAGGCGGGACCGGCGGAACAGGCGCAGCTCATCAAAAACTCGTTGTTGCCGAAGACCAGCTCACCGTTGGTGCCCAGGTCGATGAACAGGCTCATGGCGGGATCGTTCCAGATCATGGACACCAGCGCGCCGGCGGTGATATCCCCTCCCACGTAGCTGCCGATATTGGGGGCCACGATCAGCTCCGCCAGGGGGTTCATCTTCAGGCCGATATCCCGGACGAACAGGTGGTCCGTGCGGAAAAAGCTGGGTACGAAGGGTTCCATCCGGATGGGGTCCGCGTGGAGTCCCAGCAGCAGGTGGTTCATGGTGGTGTTGGCCGCCAGCACCATCCGGTAGACCCGCCGGGGGTTGATTCCCGCCTCACGGTACATGAAGGAGAGCATGGGGATGATGGACTCCTTGATGACCGCATCCTGGAGGCGCTTCCGGCCGCCGGGCTTGCCGGACTCGATAATGCGGTTGATGACGTCGGCCCCGTAGCGGATCTGTCCGTTGCCGCCGCTGGCCTTGGCCAGGATTTTCCCGCTCTCCAGGTCCACCAGCACCCCCGCCAGGGAGGTAGTGCCAAGATCCAGCGCGAAGCCCACCAGGGGATCGGTGCTGTCTCCGGGAAGCACATCCCGCATGAGGATCCGGCCGCCGTCCCGGGAAATGACGCATTTGACCTTGAAATTACTCTCCCGCAGCACCTCGCTCAGATTTTTCAGCACCGCGTAGGGCAGCATGATGGCGCTCTCGTCCACGCCGGCAGCGGCCTCCACCGCCCGCAGAAGCCGCTCGTTGTCGGGCATGGTGTCGTCCAGCGTGGGCTCATCCAGCTCCAGGGACAGGAAGCTGATGTCACTGCCAAAGGCAATGCCCGCATCCTCCAGCTGCTTACGGAGGTCTTCAAAAATGGCGATCTCCTCCGGGGAGCTGAGGTCCGCCATTTTCATCCGGGAGCGGTAGGCGGAGGCGATGTCGGGCACCTCGATTTCCGCGTCGCCGGTGACGGTGGCGAGGCAGGCCAGCCGCCAGCCGGCATCATATTCGTCCTGAGTGATATGGCGGTTGATGGGGGCGTCCAGACTGCCGGAGGCCAGCCGGACCCGGCATTTGCCGCATACGCCGTTGCCGGAACAGGGGGCGTCGATGGCGACATTGGCCTTCCGGGCCACATCCAGAAGCTTTTCGCCGGGGTTGGCGTCGATCGTCACCGGATTGCCGGTTTCAAAGCGGAAGGTGATGGTAAACATAGTAAATAACAGCCCTTTCTCAGGATTTCGACTCTGCTGGAACATATTATACCGGTCCGGCGGCGGCTTGTCAAGGATTCAGCAATCTGCTTCTCCGAAAAACCCGGCGAAAAATTCTCCGTGACTTTAGATAGCGTCTACACAAGGCAAAGAAATTGTGGTAGAATGGAACTATCATAAAAGACGGGAGAGCAAAAGATGGAGGCGTCCTATCACAGACATGACATAAGCGATGAAGTGTGGACATTGCTGGAACCCCATCTGCCGGGACAGCGCGGCCAGTGGGGAGGAATTGCCCAGGATAACCGCCGTTTTATCAATGCGGTGTTTTGGGTATTGCGAACCGGGGCACCCTGGCGAGATTTGCCCCCTGATTACGGGAAATGGGGCAGTG
>ERZ779621.208-NODE-208-length-35191-cov-11.613502_pt1 | contig 35191 bp, 36 predicted proteins | sample MGYA00514215_ERZ779621 | MGnify/ENA primary metagenome ERZ779621 (study PRJEB29562, sample SAMEA4376715) | mouse gut metagenome | isolation source: Cecum | study: EMG produced TPA metagenomics assembly of the A DSS colitis mouse model was used to assess the...
TAAGCCCTTCCCTAAGCCCTCGGCGTTTGAGAGCGAAATACACCCTACGCACAAAACTTCGTTTTGTACTCCGGGGATTTCGCCCTTGCAGGGGGCAAATTTGCGCCTGCGCAAATTTACAGTCCGAAAGAGCCGGACTGTATTTATCCATACCGCCCAGAGGACGGGCGCATGAATGGCGATGCTGCTTACGGCTACATTTCAGGGCAGATGTGCAGCATCGTCATAGGGACTTCATAAAACGAAGCCCTTATGCGGCTGTCAGAAAGCGACAGCCGTAAATTGCCCGTATTCGGACATCGGTTCGCAGACAGACGTCTGATAATGACTGCTCACAAAAATCTGCGGCGGCAGATTATCTATAAAAAGAAAGGAAAATCGCATATGAGGAGAAATTCATTTATAGAAATGGCAAAACTGCATGATTTATCGGGGCGCATCACTTATATTTCAAGCCATGCCAAACAGGAGCATCTGTATGAAGTCTATGCAACGGAGCCGGACAGGGCGTTCTGGCGGGAACTTGCCAAGTGTAATCAGGAAGAATTTGAAAAAAGCGGGACGAATGGAAAGTGCATCGAAGCAAGGGAGCTGATGATCGCCCTGCCGGAAAGTTTCATCAACCATGACCATGATGAGCTGCTGAAAAGGATGGTTGACGGATTTAAGGATAGGTACGGCGTGGAGTGTTTTGCTGCACTTCATCATAACAAACGGAAAACAAACCTGCATATCCATATGATATTTGCGGAGAGGAAACGGTTAGACCAGCCGGAAGAAAAGACTGCCACCCGGAATATGTTCTATGACGAGCAGGGGCGTCATGTGCGGACAAAGAAAGAGATACTTGGCGGGGACGGAAATATCCGCAAGGGCTGTAAAATCATCAAAAAAGGCGAAGCGTATGAACGCAGGATTTTTACTGTAAAAGACGGACGCTTCAAGCAGGAATCTTTTCTGGATGAGATAAAAGTATTATATACGGATCTGATTAACCAGATGGTGATTGACGATAAGGACAGGCTCGGCATATTTGATAAAAACGGTCCGTACCTTGCCACAAAGAAAGTCGGTAAAAATAATCCCAAAGCGGAGGCGATAAAAGCAGACAATGAAATCCGCATGGAATGGAACAGGGCTGTTGACCGTGCTATTATAAGCGGCGTATCCGAGACGGAGGTTGTGGAACTGAAAAAGACAGAAATCACGGAAAAGGTAAAGGAATCTGTGGAGCAGAACGGTAACAAGCCGGAGCTGTTCGGGGAGATTGTCAGGGCGGCGATTTTATTATTAAAGTGTCTGATTATAAAAGCTATGCAAAAGGTAATGGATATAGCGGAAAAAGTTATTGATAAAGCTGCTGATGCCATAAAGGAAATACCAAAAGAAATGGAAAGTCATGCCCATGTAAAAGCTGGTTCGGCGACTCAGCAGGAAAAGAAAAAGATACCATTTTCTGTTAATCTGCGCCAAGAAACGGATATGCAGAATAAAGCAGAACAGTCACAGCAGAAAAATACTGTCACAGTCAAAAAATCTATAATCGAACAGATAAAAGCAGAACAAAAATCTGTTCCTGCCGAAACAAATAGGTTGGAAACAGAAAGACCGCCGCAACCAAAACCTTCCGTACTCGCAAGTAAATATCCCCTTCTGAAAGAGATTGACAGTAAGCTCAAAGAGCAGAATAAAGCAATTTTTGAGCGTGAGAAAAAGCGCGATAAGCTGAAAAAGGAATTATCCGAATGTATGGGTATCTTTAAGGGTGGAAGACGGAAGGAATTACAGCAGGAGATTGACAGTATCGACAACCAGATTGCCAATATGAAAAAGCGGCTTTCATCCATCGTGAAAGAATATAACTTTGACTCTGTTCAGGCATTCTATAGGGAATTTGATGCATCAAAGAGAGAGAATCTTGAGTATCAGGCAGCTCGTGCGGAGTATGAGAAAATTCACGGAGAAAAAGCAAACGATATCATGAGCATAAAAGAACGGCTTAGACAGAAACAGCATGAGGTAAAAGAAAGGGAAAGCAGACGAGAGCATCAGGCAAGGCAAAAGGATAAAGGGGCGAGGTAGCAAAGAAAAACTTGTTTTTAGTCAGGGTAAAGACCATAAAATACAGAAAAATAATTAGAAGGGGATATTTCTTAAAAGGCATATAAAATTTGTTCGGTTATGATATAATTCAAATATTATGTTTATTGTGTCCGTAGGGTTTCATTTAGATTTAAAATAAATACGAAAAAATTAGGAGGAAATCAAATGGCAGCGTTTTTTCCGAATGTATTGGATAAATTTTTGTCACCTACTTTTTTAGAGGAAGTACGCAAAAAATTCCATTACGATGAAACACAAATACATGAATTTCAAGCAGTGGCTGAAGAAATGCTGCCATTGATGCGTGAAGAAGCCTTTTGGGAGAAAAGCGTATATTCTGGGAAAAATAAGCATCAAAGTGAATCGTACAGCGTGATATATGAGCAAGTTGTTATGTCTTTAGGTAACGGTATAGATTGTTTACAGGAAAGATATAGTGAAAGAAAAATGTTGTCACATAGCTATATGATTGAGGTACTGGCAGGCGAATTTCTATTGCAGGGATATGCCGCTTATAACTGCTATATTCAGAAAAATACGGACTGGCATGTTGCGAAATATCATTTTCTTGGAAGTGAGGAAGATTTTCCTTTGGAGATGCTGCCAGAGCTGTTAAAAACGCTTACGCCGCTGATTACCTGTAATTCAGCTTTTTGTATGCTGCCGAAAAAGAGTGTTGCATTTATTGCAGAACTTACGCGGGATGATAAGGTCAGGTGTAGAGGCATTTGCGTTGACTGTAGCAATCTTAATTGTTCAGGCAGAATGGCAGAAGGCAGCTTGGCATGGAAACGAGTGCCAGTCATGACCGATATGCAGTTGACTTATGGATATGGACAAATTTTCGGATTGTTCTAACAAGTTTTAGGTAACAAAAATTTGATTTGCAGTTATTGACATTAGGGAAAAAATGTGTTATACCTTGTACAATTGAATAAATAGTATACAGGTGTCAGAACAATGCGGGAAATGAGCATTGGTTTTGGTGAAAAGGGAAACAGGTGCAAATCCTGTACGAACTCGTCACCGTAATTAGGGAGTAGAAGCCGATATGTCACTGGGAATTAAATAAATCCTTTCCTGGGAAGACGGCTGATGTGATGATCTATAAGCCGGGAGACCTGCCTGAATGCTGTACAGAAACATTTGTTTCAAACCACGAGTAACTGGTTGTACGTTTTGAACTTGCAGAAAGCACGATGGAAGATTGTTTATTTTAGTGCATTTGGCAGGCTTATTTTGTGTATGAATCCTTTACCGTAGTTATTATGGTGGAGGATTTTTTTATGCGCAGGGGCGCACAGATGAAATTGTTGCTTGCGCAACGTGCGCCCCACGCGGCGAGTAGGGGAAGATGAATCTTCCCTACTCGATTAAAATTTAACATAATATCCCTGTAGAGCGACAGGACAGGGAAGGAAGCGAGGAGAAAATGAAAAAGAAATTAGTAGCTGTTTTATTAACTGGTGTTATGACCTGCTCACTGGTGCTGGCAGGTTGTTCAAAAGATGCCCCGGCATCGGCGGAAAATACCGTACAGTCAGAGGAGGGAGATACAAAGAGTGCAGAATCGGCAGAAGAGAATGACAGCCAAAATCAGGCGGATGAATCGGAGACAGGGGATGACGTTGTTTCTGATCAGGCAGCAGCAGATGAAGTTGCAGCATTGATTGATGCAATCTATGTACAAAAGAGAACAGAAGACACTGATGCGCAGTGCGCTCAGGCAAAAGCGGCATGGGATGCGCTGACGGATGCCCAGAAAGAACTGGTGGAAGGGGAAGAAGCCGATCCTGATTATTTTGGCAGGGATACAGGCGACGCTTCCAAAGACAATCCGAGAAATCAGGACGATATCGGAGAAAATGAAATTCTGGTAGTCAGTTTCGGGACTTCTTTTAATGACAGCCGTGTTGCAGATATCAAAGGAATAGAGGATGCAATACAGACAGCAAATCCTGACTGGTCTGTAAGAAGGGCTTTTACGGCGCAGATTATTATCAACCATGTGCAGGCGAGAGACGGAGAGTTCATTGACAATATGGATCAGGCATTGGAACGTGCAGTAGGAAACGGAGTAAAGAATTTAGTGGTACAGCCTACTCATCTGATGCATGGGGCAGAGTATGATGAACTGATGGAGACAGTTGAAGTATATAGAGATCAGTTTGAAACAGTAAAGATTGCAGAGCCGCTTCTTGGCGAGGTCGGTGCGGATGCATCTGTTGTCAATGAGGACAAAGCAGCGGTAGCGGAAGCAATCCTTGCGGAAGCTGTGGCGGACGCAGGTTTTGGGAGTTTGGCAGAAGCGCAGGAGGATGGTACAGCGTTCGTATTTCTGGGACATGGCACTTCCCATGCAGCAAAGGTAAGTTACAGTCAGATGCAGACACAAATGACAGACATTGGCTGTGTCAATGCATTTATCGGAACAGTGGAAGGGGAACCGGAAGAAACATCTTGCGAAGCGGTGATAGATGCTGTGAAACAGGCGGGTTATACAAAGGTAATCCTTCGTCCGTTGATGGTTGTTGCAGGAGACCATGCCAATAATGACATGGCAGGAGAAGATGAGGATTCATGGATTAGCATGTTCAAGGCTTCTGGAAATTTTGAAAGCGTGGATGCGCAGATTGAAGGTCTTGGTTCTATTCAAGCAATTCAGCAGCTTTATGTAGAGCATACGGCAGATGTAATGAAAGATTAACAGGCGGGTAAGAATCATGAAGAAGAATATAATAATTGCTATTGCGCTTCTCTCTGTCACGTTGTCTGGGGGTTGTGGAAATAACAATAATGCGCAGGAATCAGATTCTGCGGTAGATGTTACTGTAGAAGAGGATACAGAGCAATCATCAGAAACTGTAACGGAAACATTGCCTGAAGAACCAATGGAAAAAGAACCTGAAAGTGATGAAACAGATAAGCAGAATCAGGATACAGCAGAGCTGGCAGATGGGATTTATACAGCAGAGTTTACGACAGACAGCAGTATGTTTCGTGTCAATGAAACCTGCGAGGGCAAGGGAACGCTGACAGTAGAGAACGGGGAAATGACAATACATATTACCCTTGGTTCAAAAAAGATTTTAAATCTTTATCCCGGACTGGCTGAAGATGCGTCGGAAGAAGGAGCAGAGCTGCTTTTACCGACAGAAGATACAGTCACATACAGTGACGGTATGACGGAAGAAGTTTATGGTTTTGATGTGCCTGTTCCCTTGCTGGAGAGCGAATTTGATCTGGCGCTTATTGGGACAAAGGGAAAATGGTACGACCATAAGGTCAGCGTCTCCAATCCGGTGCCGCTTGAGAATGATGAACAGGTAAATGATGAAGTATCTTTGGAAGATGGTACATATAGTATGGGAATTACCTTTGCAGGCGGAAGCGGAAAGGCGGAAATTTTGTCTCCCGTATCAGTAACTGTGGCAGGTGGAAAAGCGATGGCAACCGTACAATGGAACAGCCCTAATTATGATTATATGATAGTGAATGGAGAAAAATATCTGCCAGTAAATACGGAAGGCGATTCTATATTTGAGATTCCTGTTCTTATATTTGATGAACCAATGGATATTATCGGCGACACTGTAGCGATGAGTAAACCTCATGAAATAGAATATACACTCACTTTCCATTTAGATACAGCAGTCAAAGAATAAAAGGCAAAAAATTTTCTAAGAAAATCTTTTTGCCTCCAAAAGTGGGGAATAAGATGAGAGGAAGAAAAAAGGCATCTGTTTTGTTTCTTTTGTTTCTTGTGGGGCTGCTATGGCTGTATGGCTGTGGCAGTCCTTCTCCCGATTCTGAAGTAATGGCAGATATAGAGGAAGAATCAGATTTGGATTCAGGAGAAGAACTGGTTTATGAGAGAAGCTTAGAGTTACAGTATGCGGAAAATTTTAAAGTTGATTATTATGAGGGCGGTTATACCCTGCTTACGATAACAATGGATGGCACGCAGTTTTTGATTGTACCGGAAAATGGGGATGTACCGCAAACTTTAGATAAAGAAATTGTGGTGCTTAGGCGTCCGATAAAAGACATCTATCTTGTGGCATCTTCGGCGATGGATATTTTCAGTGAATTGGATGGATTAAATTCTATTACTTTTTCAGGGCAAAAGGAAGATGGCTGGTTTATTGAAGCAGCCAGAGAGGAAATGCAAAAGGGTAATATCCTTTATGCGGGTAAATACAGCAAGCCGGATTATGAACTGCTTGTTTCAAATCATTGTGCGCTTGCCATAGAAAATATGATGATTTCGCATTCGCCTGAAGTAGTGGAAAATCTGGAAAACTTTGGAATCCCTGTTATGATAGACTATTCCAGTTATGAGTCACATCCGCTTGGCAGGGTAGAATGGGTGAAATTTTATGGGGCGCTGCTTGGAAAGGAAGAGGAGGCAGAAAGGATATTTACGGATCAGGCAGCAATTCTTGAGAGAGTAAGTGCATCTGAGAGAACAGATAAAACAGTAGCCTTCTTTTTCATTACTTCCAATGGTATGGTACAGGTACGCCAATCTTCTGATTATGTTCCGAAGATGATAGAACTTGCAGGTGGAAACTATATCTTTCAAAATTTAGGCGATTCTGAAACAAAGCGTTCTACCATGAATATACAGGTCGAAGAATTTTATGCCAGTGCAAAAGATGCAGATTTCCTGATTTATAACAGCTCTATTGATGGAGGTGTTTCCAGTGTAGAGGAGTTGCTTGATAAATGTGAGCTGCTTGCGGATTTTAAGGCTGTGGAGAATGGAAATGTGTGGTGTACAACAAACGATATGTACCAGCAATCCCTTGCAATCGGATATTTCATTGAGGATATCCATTCGATGATACAGGGAGAAAATGATGATATGAACTATCTTTATCATTTAGAGTGAAAGGCTGCGATTATGATGCATAAAAACAGAAAACATAGAAAAATTGCGGCTTTCTTTTTGCTTGGAGCCTGCGTTTTGATTTTTTTCATATTAAATATTTGTATTGGAAGTGTCAGAATTGCATTGCCGGATGTGGCAAGAATATTTAGCGGGCAGGAAAGTAATGGAACGGTAACAAGAATTCTGTGGGATATCAGGCTTCCGAGGGCGATAGCCGTGTTGCTTCTCGGGGGTGCGCTTTCTCTTGCCGGATATCTTTTGCAAACATTCTTCAATAATCCGATTGCAGGACCGTTTGTTTTAGGAATTTCTTCCGGGGCTAAAATGGTGGTGGCGCTTGTAATGGTTTTTCTCATGGGAAGGGGAGTCAGGGTGACATCGGCAACTATGATTTTGGCTGCGTTTATTGGAGCTATGCTATCTATGGGCTTTGTACTTTTGATGTCCCATAGAATCCATAATATGTCAATGCTGGTAGTCAGCGGAGTTATGATAGGTTACATTTGCTCGGCGGTCACGGAATTAGTAGTTACCTTTGCCAATGATGCGGATATTGTAAATCTTCACAACTGGTCACGGGGAAGTTTTTCGGGAATGACATGGGAAAACGTAAAAGTTATGACCGTTGTGGTTGCCGCCGCGTCTTTGACAGTTTTTCTGATGTCAAAGCCACTTGGCGCTTACCAGTTGGGAGATGTTTATGCGCGGAATGTGGGTGTTAATTTACGCCTTTTGCGTGTGTGTATTGTAATTTTCTCCAGTATTTTATCTGCGTGTATTGTGGCATTTGCGGGACCGATTTCTTTTGTTGGAATTGCAGTGCCGCATTTGGTCAAGAAATTGCTGAATACAACAGAGCCAATTTGGATGATACCTGCCTGCTTTGTTGGGGGAAGTGCTTTTTGCTTGTTTTGTGATTTGCTTGCGAAAACAATACTTGCGCCAACAGAACTGAGTATTAGCACCGTGACGGCGATTTTCGGTGCGCCAGTGGTGCTTTGGATTATAAAACGAAAAGCAAATCTAAGGCGCTAAAGAACACCACCTAAGATTTGCTATGTTTCGTTTGGACGAAAAGAGAATCGAAAAGCATGAAGAACTATTATTTTTCCACGAAAAAAATGTGTGTGGGGTATGATAATAAACCGTTGATCAAGGATATGGAAATTGAACTGCGGGAAGGAGAAATCCTGTGCCTGATCGGACCAAATGGTGCGGGTAAATCTACCGTTTTAAAAAGTATTGCAGGGCAGCTTGGGTTACTTGGCGGAGCAGTATATCTTGGAGAAGATGATTTGTCTGAAATGAAGGCAGAGGAACTGGCAAAGAAAATGTCCGTAGTGTTTACGGAGAGGGTAAGGGTAGAACTGAAAAGCTGCAGAGACATGGTTGCAACCGGGCGTTATCCATATACCGGATGGTTTGGCATTTTATCCGAAGCAGATGAGCGGATTGTAGATGAAATGATGCAGCTTACCCATATAACAGACATCAGCGAAAAAGACTTTGGCAAGATAAGCGACGGGCAAAAGCAACGGGTGATGCTGGCGAGGGCAATCTGTCAGGAACCTGAAATTGTGATATTAGATGAACCGACGTCTTATCTGGATATCAAATATAAGCTTGAATTTTTGCTATTATTACAGGAAATGAGGGAGAAAAAAGGACTGACTGTTATTATGTCCTTACATGAATTGGAACTGGCAAAGATTGTTTCCGATAAAATACTCTGCCTGAAAGGAGAGTATGTGGAACGATATGGGACGCCAGAGGAGATTTTTGAATCGGATTTTATCGAACGATTATATGATATGAATGAAAAAGACTTTATTGGAAACGAAAAGCTTCTTGCGTATATGAAGCAGATTGGAAAATATGAGAGGTAATTATGGCAAAGGTTATTATGATTCAGGGAACCATGTCCGGTGCAGGAAAGAGTCTTTTGGTAGCGGGACTATGCAGGATAATGAAACGGGATGGATACAGAGTAGCTCCTTTTAAGTCACAGAATATGGCGCTTAATTCTTTTGTTACAGAGGAAGGACTTGAAATGGGAAGGGCTCAGGTCATGCAGGCAGAAGCAGCAGGGATTACCCCGTTGGTCTGCATGAATCCGATTTTATTAAAGCCGACAGACCATACAGGTTCACAGGTAATTGTAAATGGGCAGGTTCTTGGAAATATGAGCGCGAGGGAATATTTTTCTTATAAACGAGGGCTGATTCCGGATATTAAGAGAGCTTTCCGAAAGTTAGAGGAAATGGCAGATATCATTGTGATAGAAGGCGCTGGAAGTCCGGCAGAGGTAAACTTACGCGAGAATGATATTGTCAACATGGGACTGGCAGAGATTGTGGATGCTCCGGTATTGCTGGCAGGCGATATTGACAGGGGCGGTGTATTCGCACAGCTTTTAGGAACGCTGCTGCTGCTTACGGAAGAGGAAAAGAAACGTGTGAGAGGACTGATTATTAATAAATTCAGGGGAGACCGCTCACTGCTTGATTCCGGCATTGAGATACTGGAAGAAAAGGGAGGTATTCCGGTAACAGGGGTAGTACCCTATATGGATATACGATTAGAGGATGAGGACAGTCTGACAGAGCGCTTTAGAAAAAAAGAAAAAAGAAAGATAGATATAGCAGTCATCAGGTATCCCAGAATTTCTAATTTTACGGATTTTAATGTGTTTGAACAGATACCGGAGGTGTCTGTTCGCTATGTTGCATCAGCAGCGGAATTAGGATGTCCGGATATGGTCTTTTTACCGGGCAGCAAGAACACAATGAGTGACCTTGACTGGATGCGTGGGAGAGGATTGGAAGCAGCAGTTATAAAAATGGCGGAAAATATACCGGTTTGTGGTATTTGCGGCGGGTATCAGATGATGGGGGAGCATATTTCTGATCCAGAAGGAATGGAAAATGGCGGAACCATGAAAGGAATGGGATTACTGCCTGTCACAACGAGGCTGAAACGTGAAAAAGTGCGCCGTCAGGTACACGGTACAGTGAATAAAATGGAAGGTTTTTTTTCCATACTTTCAGGATTGGAGTTTAATGGATATGAGATACATGTGGGGGATAGCGGGCATTCTCCGAATAAATCTGAGTTGTTGAATATGGAAACGGCGTTTGTGACCGGAAGAAATAAAAATGTATGTGGAACGTATATTCACGGGATATTTGACAGGGCTGCGATTGCAAACGCTCTTGTGACTGCATTGGCTGAAAATAAGGGATTATTCATTGAATCCTGCATTGATTATAAGGATTTTAAAGAGAAACAGTATGATAAGCTGGCAGATATCTTATCAGAATATCTAAACATGGAGGAAATATATGGAATACTCAGGGAGGCACATATTAGATAACCATACAGACGAAACCTTGAAGAAACTTAATTTGCAGGAACCGGACTGTAAAATATACAAAAAGGTATTGAAAAATTGGGATTCCATAGCCAAGCCTCTTGATGGGATGGGAAGATTTGAAACGATCACCGCACAGATTGGCGCGATTTTAGGTACGGATGAAATTGATATTTCAAAAAAAGCTGTCATCATCATGTGCGCAGATAATGGAATTGTAGAGGAAGGCATTAGCCAGTCCGGTCAGGAAGTCACAGCGGCAGTAGCAGCGCAGATGGGAAAGGGTGCATCATCCGTAGGAAAAATGGCGGCGAAGATAGGGGCGGACACGATTCCTGTAGATATTGGAATCAATGGAAAAGAACAGATTGCAGGAGTGCTTAACAAAAAAGTCCGCTGCGGTACCAGAAATTTTAGTAAGGAGCCGGCTATGACAAGAGAAGAAACTGTCAGGGCAATTTTTACTGGTATAGGAATTGTGGAAGAGTGCAAAAGGAAGGGGTATCAAATCCTCGCAACCGGGGAAATGGGGATTGGAAATACGACAACGAGCAGTGCGGTTGCAGCGGCATTGTTAAGATGTGAGGCAGATGAAGTGACTGGAAGGGGCGCTGGACTTTGCGATGAAAAATTACAGCGTAAAAAGCAGATGATTACTGAGGCAGTCAAAAAGTATAAACTTTATGAAGCGGAACCTCTCATTGTACTCCAAACAGTCGGAGGATTGGACATTGCCGGGCTTGTTGGAGTCTGTATTGGCGGCGGCGTTTTCCATATACCGATAGTGCTTGATGGTGTGATCAGCATGGTAGCAGCATTGCTTTCAGAAAGAATTGCGCAGGGAACAATACGATATCTGATTCCGTCACATAAAGGCAAAGAACCAGCAGTTGAGAAACTTATGAAGGAATTAGGGATAGAACCTGTGATAGACGGCAGAATGGCATTGGGCGAAGGAACGGGGGCAGTGATGATGCTGTCGCTATTGGAAATGGCAATGTGTGTATATCGTAAAAGAACGCTGTTTTCAGATATCAGTGTAGAACAATATGAAAGGTATTTATCATAATGATGGTTTTGGTTGTTGGAGGAAGTGGAAGCGGCAAATCTTCTTATGCGGAGAAAATGGCTGTTTCTCTTGCACAGGCAGGTATGAGAAAATATTATCTTGCAACGATGCAGGTTTTTGATGACGAGGGAAGGAAAAAGGTTGATAGACATAGGAAGCTAAGAAATGGGAAAGGTTTTTTCACGATTGAGCAGCCTGTACGGATTTCCAGCGCACTGGAAAAAATGGAAGATGGAGACAGGGCTGTTTTGCTGGAATGTATCTCTAATTTGACGGCAAATGAGATGTTTTCAGAGAAAAAGGCTATGACGGAAATACAGGTTACGGAAAATGTCATACGAGATATAAAGATGCTGAAAGAGCAGACAAATCATTTAGTTGTGGTAAGCAATAACGTATTTGAAGATGGAATTACTTACGATGAAACAACAACGAAGTATATTCGGGCAATGGGAAAGATTAATCAAAAACTTGCGGCATTGGCTGACCGAGTAGTGGAAGTGGTAGAAGGGATTCCGGTAATAATAAAATAGTAGTGGTGAAAGGAAAAAGAAATGCAAGTGATAAAATCCTTTTTTATAGCAGTATCCATTTATTCTAAAATTCCTGTTCCCCAATTTGAATGGAAAGAAGATGACATGAAATATGTTTTTTGTTTTTTTCCGTGGATAGGGGCACTGATTGGCGGTAGCATTTATTTCTGGAATTATTTATGCGGCGTTTACCATATAGGGGTTGGGTGCAGGACAGTGATAGGGATGGCTATTCCGATTTTTATTACGGGTGGATTTCATGTAGATGGCTTTATGGATACGATGGATGCGATACATTCTTACAACCCAAAGGAGAGAAAGCTGGAAATATTAAAGGATTCCCATATTGGCGCCTTTACAGTCATTATGCTCGCTGCTTATGGATTGGTTCTTTTTGGTACATTTTCGGAAATAGAAAGTGATGCAATGTTAAAGATTGTATGCTGTGGCTTTTTCCTGTCGCGCTGTTTGTGCGGTATTAGTGCCGTTTCCTTTCCACTCGCAAAAAAAGATGGTATGCTTTATACTTTCGCAGACAGTTCCCATAAAAAGGTTGTGAAAGGCTCATTATCTTTACAGAGTGCGCTATGTGTTGGCTTGATGTGTTTCCAGTCTTTTCCCGCAGGTTTGATTGTGGCAGCGGCGGCTATCTTAACGCTGGTTTATTATTATTATCGCAGCAGGAAGGAATTTGGGGGAGTGACCGGCGATACGGCTGGATTTTTTGTACTTTTTTGCGAAGGATGTATTGTAGTAGTTGCAGCATTTATTGATATTTTTATATGGAAAGAGTGAAAAAGATGAAACTAATAATAGGCGGAACTGCGCAGGGAAAATTGGAATATGTACTTCTGAAATATGATGTGCAAAAAAATATGGTGTGGGATGGTGTTTTGCCAAATGATAGAAAATTAAATAAGAACATAGTGGTTATCAATCACTTTCATCAGTGGGTTAAGAGCCGTATGGTGAGCGGGGGATGTCCGGAAGATGAAATTATGTCATTTTTGGACTGCAATGAGGACTGTATTATTATATGTGATGAGATTGGAAACGGGATTGTTCCAATAGATCCGTTTGAGAGAGAATACAGGGAACGTACAGGAAGGATTCTTGTGCAGCTTGCAATGAGAGCAGAGGAGGTAGAGCGCATCATATGCGGGATTGGACAGAAAATCAAATAATGCTGGTATTCATTAGGCATGGTGCAACGCAGGCAAACAAAGAACGAAGATATCTGGGAAAAACAGACGAATCCCTTTCAGGAGAAGGGATAGAAATATTGGAATCTTTTAAAATGCGGAAACTTTATCCTGATGTGGAGTACCTGTTTACCAGTCCCATGAAAAGATGTACGGAAACTGCTAAAATTATTTATCCCACATTATGCCCGATTATTATTCCAGAATGGGAAGAGATTAATTTCGGACGGTTTGAATATAGAAATTATGAAGAATTAAAGGATGATGCACAGTATCAGGAATGGCTCCGCAGCAATGGCACATTGAATTTTCCGGAAGGAGAAAGCAGAAAAGATTTTATCCTGCGTTGTAAAGGCGGTTTTATAAAAATGTGCCATGAATTGAGTCAGGTTTTCGGACAAAAAGCAAAGAATCCTGCTTTAGTAGGAATGATTGTTCATGGCGGAACGATTATGTCATTGCTGAGTTTGTATGGCGGAAAAGATTATTTTGACTGTCAGGTGTCAAATGGCAGGGGTTATGTATGCAGACTGACGGGAGTGAATGGCAGGACAACACAGGAAGATAATCTACAGATAAAGGTGGTAGCGGAAATATGAGGCATTGGATAAATTATCACATGATAGCCTTTTTCATGGGATTTCTTTTGGATTTGGTTTTAGGTGATCCTTATTATTTGCCGCATCCAATCCGTTTGATTGGAAAACTGATAGAAGGAGCCGAAAAAGTACTTCGTGGAATGGGGATAAGAGGGAAAGATAGTAAGGAAGATAGTAATGGGAGAGCGTTTCGACAGGGAATAGGACTTGTGCTTATTGTGGTCATCAGCGTGGTGGCAGTTACGCTTTTTCTGCTGTTTATGGCATATTGGCTTCATCCGGTTCTGGGAGTGGTGGCGGAATGTATTATGACTTATCAGATACTGGCAGTAAAATGTCTGAAGGTAGAGAGTATGAAAGTCTATCAATGTCTGAAAAATGGCAATATGGAGCAGGCAAGGAAAGCTGTTTCCATGATTGTAGGCAGAGATACGGAACATCTGGACGAAGAAGGTGTTGCAAAAGCAGCGATAGAAACGGTGGCTGAGAACACCTCTGACGGAGTGATTGCACCAATGTTGTATCTGGCAGTTGGCGGTCCGGTACTTGGATTTTTATATAAAGCGGTAAATACAATGGATTCCATGATTGGATATAAAAATGAAAAGTACCTGTATTTCGGAAGGGCAGCGGCAAAGCTGGATGATTTTGTGAATTTCCTTCCGGCAAGAATCAGCGCCTGCCTTATGATTATTGCATCTTTTTTGGCAGGCAGACACTTTTCGGGAACAGGTGCATGGAAAATTTATAAAAGAGACCGCAGAAAACATGCAAGTCCCAATTCCGGTCAGACTGAGGCAGTATGCGCCGGTGCGCTTTCCATAAGGCTTGCGGGAGATGCCAGTTATTTTGGAAAGATAGTAAAGAAACCGTATATAGGCGAGGCGGTACGAGGGGTAGAATACGAGGATATAAAATGGGCGAATTATTTGATGTACATTACTGCATGGCTGTGTGAGATGTTATGTCTGTTGGTAATGTACGCAATAGCAATGAGCAGTGCGCATCCGTAATTTGAAAAAATGGCAGCTTGCTGACAATTTTTTCAGAATGCGGATGCATAGGGCGAATGCCTGCGAACGAGAAAAACCGAATATTTTTTGAGTGTGCACTGCGGAATATGTGGAATAGCTGATGAAAGGAGCAAGGATGAGCATTCATGGAGGCGATGTTTATAGAAATCATGTGGATATTGATTTTTCGATTAATGTAAATCCGTTTGGTACACCGGAATGTGTAAAAGAAGCACTTCATAAGGCGGTTGAGATGTGTGGGAAATATCCTGATATGGAAGCGGAAAGATTAGGAGAGGCAGTCAGTACATTTCTTGGAGTGCCAAAGGAATATTTGATATTCGGAAATGGGGCATCAGAACTTTTTATGGCGATTGTTCATGGAATAAAACCGGGGAAGGTCGTGATACCGGTGCCTTCCTTTTATGGATATGAATATGCGGCAAAGTCAGTGGATAGCGAAATTATTTATTATGAGATGAATCAGGAAAATAACTTTTGTTTGAAAGAGAATATGAAGCGTATCCTGACAGAAGAGGTAAATCTTCTTTTTCTTGCTAATCCAAATAATCCGATTGGAAATCTTTTAGACAAAGAGCTGATGAAAGAGTTGCTCTTGCATTGTGAGTATAAAGGGATTTATGTGGTAGTAGATGAATGTTTTATTGAATTTTGTGGAAATCAGCTTTCTTTACTGTCTGAGATAGAGGAATATGAGCATCTGATAATTGTAAGGACTTTTACAAAAATCTTTACAATTCCGGGAGTGCGCTTAGGGTATCTGGTGTGTAAAAATAATGCGGTACATACAAAAATAGCCAGACAACTCCCTGAATGGAATCTTTCCTGTTTTGCGCAGGAAGCGGGATGTATCTGTGCGAAGCAGGCAGAGTTTATTGAGAAAACAAAAATTTATATTGAAGAAGAACGACAGTTTATGGAAAAAGAACTTATGCAAATAGGATTGAGGACATTTCCGTCTGTATCGAATTTTATCACGATATACAGTGATAAACCCTTATATGAGAAGTTGCTGAAAAAAGGAATTTTAATTAGGGATTGCAGTAATTTCAGGGGATTAGGAAAAGGATTTTACCGTATTGCAGTAAAGAGCAGAAAAGAAAATAAGATTTTACTGGAAAATTTATAGTATATGGGAGATGGAACATGGAACATTCTAAAATAGAATATCTGCCGCCGGAGGAAATTGAAAAACGGAGCTTTGAAATCATTACAGAAGAACTTTTGAAGAGAAATATCAGTCTCCCCAAAGAAGAGGAGTTCATTACAAAGCGGGTAATACATACCAGCGCGGACTTTGATTATGCCGAAACGCTTTGCTATTCCAAAGGAGCAGTGGAAATCTTGAAAAAGTTGATAAAAAACGGAGCTGATATCGTGACAGATACCAATATGGCATTGGCAGGAATCAATAAAAAGGTGCTTGCAAAGTTTGGTGGGGAGGCGCATTGCTTTATGGCAAATGAACATATTGCGCTTTTGGCAAAGCAAAGAAATATGACACGGGCAGCGGTCAGCATGGAAAAAGCGGCAACGATTGAAAAACCAGTTATTTTTACAATCGGCAATGCGCCAACTGCTCTGATAAAGCTGTATGAAATGATGGAAAAAACGGATTGGAAGCCAGCCTTTATTATTGGAGTTCCGGTGGGATTTGTCAATGTGGAAGCGGCAAAGGAACTTATATTAAAAACAAATATTCCATACATCATTAACAGAGGACGAAAAGGTGGAAGTAATATCGCTGCGGCAATTTGTAATGCCGCATTGTATCAACTTTAAGAAGGGAAGATAGAAATGCGATATGGTTTTACGACCGGAAGCTGCGCGGCTGCGGCTTCAAAAGCCGCAGCTTATATGCTGCTGACAGGATTAAAAAAGACGGAAATTACAATAGAAACGCCAAAAGGTATACTGTATAATGCAAAGATTCTGGATATCATGTGTGGGGAAAATGAAGTAAGCTGTGCGGTAGAAAAAGATGGCGGAGATGATCCGGATATTACAACAGGTACATGGATTTATGCGAAAGTTTCGTATGCAGAAAAAGGTGTGAAGGAACAAATTATCATTGAAGGCGGAGTAGGCGTGGGGAGAGTGACAAAACCGGGACTTGACCAGCCTGTAGGCAATGCGGCAATCAATCGCGTTCCGAGGAAAATGATAAAAAAAGAAGTATTAGAAGTTTGTAGATTGGCGGATTATAAAGGCAGCCTTCGGATTGAGATTTCAGTACCGGAAGGTGAAAAGCTGTGCGAACGTACTTTTAACCCAAGACTTGGCATTGTTGGCGGTATTTCCATATTAGGGACGAGTGGCATCGTAGAGCCTATGAGCAGTCAGGCGCTGATTGATACCATTCGGGTAGAATTGTGTCAAAGAAGGGTTTTAGGATTTGATTATGTTGCCGTTTCGCCGGGAAATTATGGTTTGGAGTTTATGAGGAAAACATATGGATATGATTTGGACAAGAGTGTGAAATGCAGCAATTTTATCGGTACAACCATTGATATGGCAGTGGAAATGGGATTTCAGAAAATGCTCCTGACAGGTCATATAGGCAAACTGATTAAGGTTGCAGGTGGAATTATGAATACCTATTCCAAAGAAGCAGATTGCAGGATGGAGCTTCTTGCGGCATTTTCCGTAAAGGAGCAGATAGAACCTTTGCGGGTAAGAAGAATATTGGAATGCGTGACAACGGAAGAAGCAGTTTCTGTTATAGAGGAAAGCGGGAAATTACAGCAGGTCATGGAGCAGATTGCAGAGCGTATCTGCTATTATATGGAAAACCGCGCCGGAGGAAAAATGAAAACAGATTGTATTCTGTTTTCCAGTGAATATGGAGAACTGGCAAAAAGTAAGGGGGTAGAGGAATGGTTTATTTTGTTGGGGCAGGAACAGGCGCAGTAGATTTGATAACAGTCAGGGGAATGCGCTTATTAGAACAGGCAGATGTGATTATTTATGCAGGTTCTTTGGTGAATCCCGAACTGCTTGCCTATGCAGGAAAAGACTGCGAGATACATAACAGTGCGAAACTAACATTAGAAGAAGTGATACAGATTATCGTTAGTGCAGAAAACAAGGGGAAAACAACTGTCCGTTTGCATACGGGAGAGCCGAGTATCTATGGAGCAGTCAGGGAGCAGATGGATGAGTTGGATACACTGGGCATTTCTTATGAGAGCTGTCCGGGGGTAAGCGCCTGTTTTGGCGCAGCGGCGTCCTTGAATCTTGAATATACGCTGCCGGGAATCTCACAATCCCTGATTATTACAAGAATGGAAGGCCAAACGAAAGTGCCGGGACTGGAAAGTATTGAGAGCTTTGCAGCACATAAGGCATCTATGGCAATTTATTTAAGTGCCGGAATGATTCGGGAATTAAGCAGACGGCTGGTTAATGGCGGGTATAAGGAAACAACACCAGCAGCACTTATTTATAAGGCAACTTGGGCTGAGGAGGAGGCGTACCTGTGTACGATTGAAACATTGTATGATGTATCTGTAGAGCATAGGATTACGAAAACAGCCTTGATATTGGTCGGAGATGCAATCGCGCATCAGTATTACAGAAAATCAAGGTTATATGCGCCGGATTTTTCGACCGAATACCGGGAGGCAAAACGAAAAGAATGAGATTAAGTATTATTAGCTTTACAGAAAATGGAAAACAACTTTCGGAAAGTATTGTAAAATTGTTGGAGAGGGAATTAGAAATTAGGTTATATACAAAATGTGAGGCAGGCATAAAAGACAATCGTTATTCAGATATCTTATTTGTAAAAATATCTGTTGGAGATTGGGCAAAGGAACGGATGCAGGAGCAAAACGCCTTGTTGTTTATAGGCGCCTGCGGAATTGCAGTCAGGGCAGTAGCGCCGCATCTTACGGATAAACTGCATGATGTACCAGTGCTTGTAATGGATGAAAAAGGGAAATATGTCATTCCGATTTTATCAGGACATATGGGCGGTGCAAATGATCTTGCAAACCATATAGCAAAGAAAACAGGGGCAGTACCGGTGATTACTACGGCAACAGATCTGAATAAAAAATTTGCTGTGGATTTGTTTGCAAAAAGAAATAACCTGTATATTGCAAATAAAGATGGGATTGTCAAAGTATCATCAAAGGTATTAGCCGGAAAAGAGATTACGATATGTATAGAGACGGGACATGAAATCACTTGTGAAGAAACTGGCGTGCGGATTGTTCCATATCCGCCAGACAGATTTGTTGATGTTGTGGTTACTTCCAAAGATGATGTGTTTGATACTTCTCTTTTGTTGAAACCGCGGGAGTATGTCATAGGAATTGGCTGTAAAAAAGGAAAAAAAGCAAATGAAATTGATAAATTTATTTCAAAAACAATAAATGAAATGGGAATTTCTATCATGCAGATTTTTGCGCTGTCCTCTATTTCGCAAAAGAGTGATGAACAGGGGATTATTGAATGGTGTCGAACAGAAGGGATTTCATTTTTTACATATACAGCAGAAGAATTACAGGAAGTAAACGGAACTTTTACAAAGTCTGTGTTTGTTAAGAATCAGGTTGGCGTTGATAATGTTTGCGAAAGGGCAGCAGTGAAAGCCTGTGGAGAGGGTGGAAAACTAATATGTCCAAAAGTTGCGGAAAATGGGATGACAATTGCGATTGCAATGCGAGTATAGCCGCATGGAGAGAATGGAAGGTATGTTTTGATGGCAAATAGAATTTATATTGTAGGAATGGGACCGGGCAGGGAAGAAATGATGACAGGAGAAGCATTGAATGTGTTAGACCAGTCTGATGTGATCGTTGGTTACACATTATATCTAAAGCTGCTTGGCGGGCGTTTTCAGGGGAAAGAAATGTTATCCACACCAATGCGTCAGGAGGAGGAACGGTGCAGGCTGTGTTTTGAGGAAGCTGAAAAAGGGAAAAAAGTAGCCCTTGTATGCAGCGGTGATGCAGGAATTTATGGGATGGCGTCTTTGATGTACGAGATTGGGAAAGCTTATCCGAAAACAGAACTTTACGTTATCGCAGGGATTACTGCGGCGAGCAGCGGTGCGGCAGTTCTGGGAGCGCCACTGAACCATGATTTCTGTGTTATCAGTCTGAGTGATCTGCTGACACCGTGGGATGCGATTGAAAAAAGGTTACATGCAGCCGCAGAAGGTGATTTTGTCATTGTACTGTATAATCCGTCCAGCCATAAAAGAAAGGATTATCTGATGAGAGCATGTGATATTTTACTGTGCAGCATGGAGGGGGAACGAGTTTGCGGATATGTTGAAAATATAGGAAGAGACGGAACAAAAATGGAAATCTGTACCTTAAAGGAGTTAAGGGACAGGGAGGTCAATATGTTTACCACGGTATTTATTGGAAGTTCCGGTTCGGAGAACATAAATGGGAAATTTGTCACAAGGAGAGGCTATAAGATTGAAAAAAATATTGATATTTGCGGGGACAACTGAAGGAAGAAAATTATCGGAATATCTTGCAGAGGCTGAAATAAATCATACAATCTGTGTGGCAACGGAGTATGGCGCAATTGTTTTAAGACAGCATCCCCTTATAAAAGTACATCAGGGAAGAATGAATCAGGAACAGATAGCAGAATTCATAAGCAATGGAAAATTTGATGTTGTGGTAGATGCAACACATCCTTTTGCTAAGGAGATTACTTATAATATACAGGCTGCATTGAAAGAAATGGAGCGGATTGGAATATCAATTCCATATTTGAGATTGAAAAGAGACGGTATTACGGAGAGAGAAAACGGCATTACCTATTTTGAAACAAACGAGGAATGTGTGAAAGCGTTGGAAGATACGGAAGGAAATATTCTTTTGACTACCGGAAGCAAGGAATTGTACAAATATTGTGTTTCTGAAGGAATAAAGCATAGATTGTATGTAAGGGTACTTCCAAGTGTGGAAAGTCTTTCTCTATGTACAGAGCAGGGTATTTGCGGGAAACAGGTTATTGCAATGCAGGGACCTTTTACTGCGGAGATGAATGAGGCTATCATTCGCCAATATGAAATAGCTTATCTTGTAACGAAGGAGAGCGGTGTGCCCGGAGGTTATCAGGAAAAGATAAACGCTGCGAAGAGAACCGGAGTGAGGATATTTGTAATTGGCTGTTCTGATGAGGGAGAAGGGTATTCTTTTTCTGAAATATGCCAAAAACTTGAAGATATAGGAGGAGAAAAATTTAGGGCGAAGAATCAGATAAAAGAGAATATGGAAATTATTCTGGCAGGTATTGGTATGGGACATGTAAACGGTCTAACGAAAGAAGTAGAGAGGGTGATTAGTGAAGCAGACATTTTATTAGGGGCAGAGAGAATGCTTAATGCTGTCTATTCTAAAGCAGAAAGACATCCTTTTTATCAGGCAGAACAGGTCATTCCTTATCTGCATGATATACAGAGCGGAAGTTTATTTGAGGAAAATAAAAAAGTTGTGATTCTTTTTTCGGGAGATAGTGGATTTTATAGCGGGTGTCAGCCTTTATATGCGGCACTGGAAAAAGAAATTACCGAAGGTCGCATAAAGGCATCTTTGCGTATTCTTCCGGGTATTTCTTCCATAGCTTATCTGGCTTCCTGCATTGGAGAAAGCTATCATGATGCGGCCGTTTACAGTATACATGGGAAAAAATTATACAACCTTGCACACCGGATCAAAAGCAGGTCAAAAACATTTCTGATTACATCTGGTGTAAAAGATATAAATCAGTTGGGAGAACTGTTGACAGATGCGGGAATGCAAAAATGTGAAATTATAACAGGATATCAGTTATCCTATGAGGAACAGCGGGTAGAGAGGCATACGCCGTTAGAGTGTATGGAATTGAAGGAGGAAGGGTTATATACATGTTTTGTTAAAAATCCATATGCTACGCAAAGAAGATTGACACATGGTGTTGCAGATGGTCAATTTATCAGGGACAGGGTTCCTATGACAAAAGAAGAGATTCGAGAGGTTAGTATCTGTAAGCTGCGATTAAAAGAAAAGGCGGTAGTTTATGACATTGGCAGTGGCACGGGTTCTATTGCAATAGAAATAGCGGGCATTTCTGACGATATACAGGTGTATGCGGTGGAGCAGAAGCATGAAGCAGTTTTATTAATTGAAAAGAATAAAAAGAAATTTGAACTGCAAAATGTAACAGTGGTAGAGTCGAGAGCACCAGAGGGATTAACTGAACTTCCAATGGCGACACACGCATTTATAGGAGGAAGTGGCGGCAGATTAAAGGAAATACTGGTGTCACTCCGACAGATGAATCCCGACATGAGGGTTGTGGTAAATGCTGTCAGTATGGAGACAATTTGTGAAATGAGAGAGATTTTATCAATGGATGATATGATAAAAGAAGAAGAGATTGTGCAATTACAGGTAAGCAGGGCAAAAAAAGCAGGAAATTATCATTTGATGCAGTCTGAGAATCCGGTTTGGATTTGTGCATTTGATTTCTGCGGCAAAGAGCCTGAAAGAAAGGCGTGATATTTGCATGAAAATAAAAAGAGTTATGATTGCCGCCCCTAAAAGTGGAAGCGGAAAAACAGTAGTCACCTGTGCCTTGCTTCAGGTATTAAAGGATTGCGGCTTGAAAGTGGCTTCTTATAAATGCGGACCGGATTATATTGATCCGATGTTTCATGAAAAGATAATAGATGTTCCGGCAAAAAATCTGGATACATTTTTTACAGATGAAGAAAAGACAAGGAAACTTTTTCAAAAAAGTGTAATGAAAATGGACTTTGCAGTTTTTGAGGGTGTTATGGGACTATATGACGGGGTAGGCGGAGTTAAGAAAGAAGGTTCTTCTTATCAGCTTGCAGAAGTGACAAAAACACCGATTGTGCTTGTTGTTGATGCGAAGGGAATGGGACGCTCCATTGTGCCATTGATAGCAGGATTTCTCGATTATGATAAAAAACATTTGATAAAAGCTATCCTGCTGAACCGAATGTCAAAAGGATACTTTGAATTGGTAAAGCCATTGATTGAGGAGGAACTGAAAATCCAAGTGGTCGGTTTTTTGCCTGAAAATGACAAACTGTACATTGAAAGCAGGCATTTAGGACTATTTTTGCCGGATGAGGTGAATCATATAAAAGAGAAATTACAGGCGGTTTCTGAATTATTTTTACAGACAGTTTCCGTAGAGCGTATCAAAGAAATAGCAGAAAGCGCGGAAGAACTGGAATCTGAAGAAATAGCGATAAAAGAAACCAGAATCGAAAGCTATGGGGATATTGGTCATGTGAAAGCAGTTAGTGACAGCCGTCCAACGATAGCAGTGGCAAAAGATGAAGCCTTCTGCTTCTATTATGCTGATAATATCCACTTGCTGGAGGAATATGGGGCAAATATAACATATTTTTCTCCGCTGCGGGATGAAAAACTGCCGGAAGGATGCCATGCCCTGTTAATTGGCGGCGGATATCCGGAATTGTATGCGGAACAGCTTAGCGCAAATACGAGAATGCGTGAGGCAGTCAGGAGTGCGGTTGAAAATGAAATGCCAGTCGTGGCAGAATGCGGCGGTTTTATGTATTTACATTCTTCTTTGAAAGATAAAGAAGGGTTTTCTTATGATATGGCGGGAGTTATTCCAGCAGCCTGCTATCATACCGGGAAACTGGTTCGTTTCGGTTACATAGAACTTCGGGAAAAGCAAAAGCACTTCCTGTTAAACGGCGGGGGAATAAAAGGACATGAATTTCATTATTACGACAGCACCTGTAATGGGGCGGACGTAATAGCAGTTAAGCCGGTGACCGGAAAAGAATATGCCTGCATTATAGAAAATAAAACGCAGTGGATAGGATTTCCGCATTTATATTATCCGTCAAATCCTGCATTTGCAAGGGCATTTATTGATAAGGCAAGGGTATATCAAGTAATGATATAGGAAAGGAAGTTTGGAAAAGTGAGTATGGAAAATTCATATCGATTTTTTGAGAACAGGAACTGTAAGTATTTTCCCTGTCATAAGGGATTGGAAAACTTAAATTGCCTGTTTTGCTATTGCCCGCTATATTTAAGGGATAATTGTCCGGGGAATCCTGCATATATAGAAAAGGATGGGAGAAAGATAAAAGTCTGCACAAACTGTACCTTTCCCCATCATCCTGAAAATTATGATGCGGTAATTCAGATATTGAAAAGGTAAGAGCGCATTATGATAACAGAGTATGGGAATGTACGAAAGCGCGTAAAGAAAAGTAATAGTAGATTGTCAGACAATCGAAGGTGTATCGTGATGAAGTGAGAGCTTTTAAACGATGCACCTTTTTAGATTCAATTCTGAGGGAGTGTATACTTGGTTGTCCAGATTTCAGGGAAGGACGGCAATACGGATTTATGATTGTGTTTGGTATTTGGAGTGAAGGTAACAGGATTTTGCTAAAAATTTACAAACACACTTGACAATATCTCTCTGAAGAAGAGGTGGGGAGGGCGGTCAAAAAAAGCGGTGTCCCAAGAAGCGAACTATTCTTAACTACCAAAATATGGATTACGAACGAGACCTATAACCAGACGCTGCGCTCAATTGACGAATCCCTGAAGCACCTGCATACGGATTATATTGATCTGCTATTGATTCATCAGCCCTATGGAGATTATTTTGAGCAGTATGAAGCGATGGAGGCGGCATATAAACTGGGGAAATTGAAAGCGATCGGGGTGTCTAATTTTTATCAGACGAGGTTTCTCGAGTTTGCATCCAAATGTAAAATTACCCCTGCGGTAAACCAGGTGGAAATGCATGTATTCCAGCAGCAAAGAAATCTCAAGCAGGCTATGAGACAGTATGGTACGCAGATTGAGGCGTGGGCGCCTTTTGCGGAGGGGAAAGAGAATTATTTTGAAAATCCTGTTTTAACGGAAATAGGAGAAAGGCATGGAAAAACTGCGGCACAGACAGCCCTCCGTTTTTTGGTGCAAAAGAAAGCAATAGTAATCCCCAAGACCGTAAGAAAGGAAAAAATGGAGGAGAATTATCAGATATTTGATTTTTCTCTGACAAAAGAGGAAATGGATAAAATCGAATCACTAGATCGCGGCAGGACACTGTTTCCTTCTCATGTCAATAATGAAACAGGGGCATGGCTGCGTTCTGAGGAAATAAATAATTGTTAGGAGGAAGTCATCATGAATGAATTTGTTTTCAATTATCCCACAAAAGTGTATTTTGGACAGAATTCTTTGGAGAAAGCGCTTCAGACGGAATTAGGCCGGTATGGAAAGACGGTGATGCTTGCCTACGGCGGCGCTTCCCTGAAGAAGAATGGCATTTATGACATGGTAAAAGGGCAGCTTGAGAAAGGTGGAAAAGAAGTTGTAGATTTTCCGGGCATCATGCCCAATCCCACTTATGCAAAAGTACAGGAGGGTGCTGCGTTAGCGAAAGAAAAAGGCGTGGACTTTATCCTTGCGGTAGGGGGCGGCTCCGTTATCGACTGCTGCAAAATCATAGCGGCACAGGCAAAGACAGATGAGGATATCTGGGAAATGGAGTTTTCGGAGGGAAAATTCCCCACGGAATATCTGCCAATGGGGGCGGTGGTTACCGCTTCCGGTACAGGAGCCGAACAGAACTGCGGCGCAGTCATTACCAATGAGGAAAAAGGAATTAAGACCGGCGTGTTTGGTGCTTATGCCTCCTTTGCAGTTCTTGCTCCCGAACTGACGGCTTCCGTTCCTGCTATGCAGGTGATTTCCGGCGCTTTCGATACGTTGAGTCACGCGATGGAAACCTATCTTGGCAATTCCGATCAGGACAATGTTTCCGACGATCTGGCGTTGGCCGTTATGCGCAATACTGTAGTAAATATGCGCCGTCTGCTTAAAGATGTGAATGATATGCAGGCGAGAAGCAACCTGATGTGGGATTCGGCTATGGCGGAAAACGGTATTCTGAAAGTCGGCAGAGTTACGGATTTTCAGGCGCATCAGATTGAACATCAGCTTGGTGCATTTACGGACTGTAATCACGGACAGGGACTTGCGGTAATTCATCCCGCCTATTACCATCATATTCTCAAGGATGCGGAAGAAAAATTTGAGCGGTTCGCAAAAGCGGTATTTGGGAAAGATACGGCGGAGGAAGGAATACAGGCGCTTGGAGATTTCATAAAAGAATGCGGCCTTCCGACCAAAATGGGAGAATTAAGGTCAAAAGTGGAGATCACGCCAGAAGTGCTGCGAAAGACAGCTGATACCTGCAATATTATCAAATGCAATCCCCGGGAGCTTGACAGGGATGAAATTTATGAAATCTTGATGGAGTGTATGTAATAAACCGAATAAATTTAAATGTAGGATAGCTACGCAAGCAAAACAGGGATTTGCGGCAAACGCAGCGAAAAAAATATAAAAAGGGAGAAGATAAGGTTGAATAAATTCTCTGAAGAGCAATTTAGTTCAACAGACTGAACAAGTTCAGTCGGAATTTATGCAGAAGCATCACAAATTCCCATGATCGCAGAGCAGAATTTGATATTCTGCCCGCGTTCCTCAGCATAGAATGCTTCGGAATGGAGGAAAAAATGAACGAGCAGAAATATATAAAATTAAATAATGGTGTGGAAATGCCTGTAGCAGGCATCGGAACTTTTTTGTTAAGTCCGGATGAGGCGGAGGCGTCTGTTTTGAGTGCATTACAAGGCGGTTATCGTCTGATTGATACGGCCAACGCCTATGTGAATGATGTGATATGTTGTGAACTGTAGATGTAAACATTTCCGGCAAACGTAGTATTTTAGCGGAAATGCGCATCTGCAAAAATACAACATATGCGGCTGGCTCATTTGTGGTGGATGGAAACTTGCAGATGTTGTGGTAAAGGAAGAAGGTGATAATCCTTTTATTCGTATCTGTAAACAGTTTAGCACAGAGAAAGGCGGTTGTATATGCAAATTACTTATCATTGGGAAGGAGATTATCTGATTCCCGACCTGAAACTTTCGGATACAACGGAATATCAGATTGGGAAGTATGGACGGATGAGAAAGCGTTTTTTAGAAGAAAATCATAGAGGCGTTTATTCGCATATGCTTTTGTCGGAAACCTTATGGAAACACCTTGCGGAAATTGATGAAGAATGCAATGAGATGATGGACAGGCTTGTGGGGCAAATGGCAAAAAATGAGGGTGTGACAGAACAGTTAAAATCCGAGGACTGGCTCTGCTGGCTTCAGAAGATCAACAGCATCAGAAGCAGGGCAGAAGAAGTTGTGCTGCATGATTTGATATATTCACTTTAGTATTTATATTACAGTTCGTTTAAGGTAATTAAGGGCGGTGGCATAAAATGCTCCCGCCCTTAAACCATTTTAACATAGATTGAATGTCAAGGTCAGGTAGTATTTTCTACGAAAATCTCCACCTTTCTCTTGACATTAGAGCAAAGCGTTGACGGACGCTATGGGGTATATTTGAGAAGGACGAAAAAAGTGTGAGTTTTTGAAAAGACCACCTTTTCCCAAGTTGAATACAGCTTAATTATAGCGAGAAAGGGAGAAATTTACAATAACGAACAGCGTAAAGATTACCGCCCTCAACGAAAGATTGTCGCGAGATGATGAACAACAGTCTAAATAATATCAGTATTATTAGATTGCGAAAATCGAAATTTTTGTAGTTTGGATAATCGGTATATGTACAGTCTGATTTATATTTGTTGTCGGTAAATAATCCTTGAATTGTTGTCGGTAATCAATTATAATAAGAGTACCGGCAAGGAAAGGGGGTGTATATGCCGACCAAAAAGCGAGGGCGACCAGTTGAAGAAAATCCGAAAAATATCCGTTTGGATATTCGGATAACGAAAGAGGAATTACAAATCCTTGATGATTACTGTGAGCGCAAGAACGTTAAACGCCCACAGGGATTGCGTGACGGGATAAAAGCCCTTGAAAACTTATAGAGGAAGTGGTGCCACCGGCAAAGGTATTTGCACCACTTCATAGTATGCCACCCGCGCAAGGCGAGCCGCACAAATATTATAGCACTGTCCGGCTCTGTCTTGCAAGCGGCTTGTGGACAAAATCGAAAGGACAGGATAACAAAATGGGAAAGATTTTGGAAGCATTTTTGACCGACCAGCTTCGTGTAGACAGCGGAACGGAACGGCGAACCCCCGAACACCAAGCACTCTGCGAAAAAGGCGGCGAACTTCAAGACCAGTTAGCTGAAACGCTGAACGACAAGCAAAAGAAGATACTGGAAGAACTGGTAGAAACACTTTTTGATGAAAGCAGCTGCAACGAGCAGGTAAAATTTGAGCGCGGTTTCCGTTTGGGAGTTCTGATAACGTCAGAAATTTTTTATGCGCAAGACACATTTCTTTAAGCGGATAACGGCTTGAAAGCAACTAATCAGCCAAAGGAGGCACTATGAATAAAAAACAGACCTATATCACCGACGAGGAAAAGGAAAACTGTCAAAAGGTTGTGGACGCTTTTGCGGAGCTGTTTGAAAACGAGGATTTAACCGTTGTCAATGCTGGAAAGTACGGCTTTATAAAATTGCAGTATTACAGAAATCATGTTGGTTTTGACAACGCATTTTCCTTTAATGACAGCAGGCGTTTATTTAATGACCTTTGGCAGGAATGGCTTGATACGCAGCTCCTTGATATTGTGGGTGACACGCCGATGGAGGAAACGGACTGCGGGGACATACCGAAATGTCTGTCACAGGAGAAACAGCAGGAGCTTTTGGATATGCACAAACGCCTTGCAGAAAAGGCAGGCGTTGGGGATATGCCGGATAAAACCGCACCGATGAAACAATTAACGACAAGTAAAAGAGGTGAGGACAAAATGAGCGTTTTGGAACGCCTGTATATGGGAATATTATGTCCCATTGAAGAAAGCGTCTGCAATGACGCAGATTATCATTCCCTGTTAGACGAAATCAGAACGGAACGCGATTATTTTGAGGGGATATTGTCAGAAGAAAACAAGGAACGGTTTGAAAAATGGAACATGATGATTTTCCGCCATGAGGATATGACAAAGTATGCAAGGTTTGCACAGGGTTTTAGGTTGGGCGCAATACTTGCGTCTGAAATATTTTCAGGGAGTGAGGACAAGTAAGGGAATGGAAAAAACAAAAAGTCTGTTGGATTTACTTGTAAGGCTAAGAACTTATAAAGCCTTAGACAGAGCCGCCGAAAAAAACAGGAATTACCGAGCAACTCTGAAAGAACAGGACAAGGCGTATGACGAACTGCAAAAGGCAGGACTTGACAGAGAACAGAAACGCATTGTTGATAGGGCACTCAGCGCCTTAAATGCAAACGGGGCTGCATACGGCAAGGCTGCTTACAGATTAGGATTGCACGATGGCATACAGCTTATGTCGGAAGTGAATAAATTCTGACCACAAAAAATTGAATAATTGTGTATCTGAAAAAGGCATTTTCACACCGAAGATGTCTTTTTCTTTTATACAAATATCCTACAAACAGCCACCACGCAGAAAGGAGGGAAGGAGAACCTTGCGGGATAAGCTGAAACGCATGATTTTGAGGGATATTCAGAGTGGAAATTATTAAGTCTCAAATTCATACTTGCACCTCATGTCTTTCCAGACACAAACGTTCTGTGAAAAGTACGGTGCAAGTATCGATGCACACATGCAGACAAGCTGCATGGCGCGTGTACGCTCAGCGCAGCGAGTGCGCAGAGCTGTTGCCATAGATGTTCTTTTCATACTTTTTGTCTTGATGGCACAGACGATAATGTCCTTTTAAAATTTTCGCATAGGGAAAAATCAGATTGAATATCCTGTCGAATTATGGTAGTATTTCTTTGGGAATACCAAGATGGTAGGCGGTTAGCCCTCTGCGGAGGGATGTGACCCTCCGATTACAATGTATCTTCGATACATAGAAACCCGCAAGGGAATCTGAGAAAGGAGGGCTGATGCGAATGTTGACGATAGAAGGGTTGATTTCAGTGCTTGGCTTATGTCTGACCTGTTTCGGTCTCGGATACGCCATCGGTAGCAAAGATAATAACAAGACACAAAAATAGCCGCCCACCCGACCAAGGTTACGGCTATTTTGTGACTAAATAATCGGGCTAACCGTCTATCGGTAGCTCCTGGTGGGCATCTGTTGACGCAGATGTCCTTCTTTATGTTCAATATACCACAATCTCCAGAGTGCCGCAAGCATTTTTTAGCGGTTATCCGATTTGTTCCCCTTTTTCTTTTCTCTTGATTTGTAGACATTAAACTGGTTCTTACACTTCTGGCTGCAAAATTCATTTCCCTTCCGGCTTGCAACAAAGGCTTTTTTACAATGCTTGCACATACGCATATCACTGTCCTTGTCCGTGAGCATGAATGAAAAGCACATCTGCACCATAATCAGCAGCGAATGGAAATCCCATACGATAACGGGCGCATCCTTTTCCAACGCAATGCGGTAAGTCGGGGATATGCCGCCGAAAGCGGAAATGCCCTGACGGTACAGGCTGCGTGTCTGTTCGTCAATCATATCATAATCCATGTAATAAAGGAAGCTTGTTATAAAAGTAAATGCAAGGTCGGTAAATTCTTTCACGATCCAGTCGTATCTTTCCGCATATTCTTTCTGTAATTCCATCGCCACAGCCTGCGGCGCATTCCCCATAGCCATTGTAATTGCAATGCCTTCACGGTCAGTCACAGACCATCCCGATTCCATGCCTTTCTTTCTAAAATCCGGCATGTCGAAGGGATAAAAATAGGAGAGGTAGTCCTCTGTCAGGAGGGATTCTTCCTTTATAAAGTGGTTTTTGGGAAGATACACGGATTCATAGGTTATAAAATCCGCTGTTGTCGGCAGGGCGGTCATAAAGCCGAGAAAACCATATTTTTTTACAAAAACAAGCACAGTTTCTTTCAGTTCTTCTTCCGATGCCTTGTGCATGGCGGCAAGCCCGACATTTACCGCATCAATGACAAGCTGTTCTGCTTCCTGCATGGGATGATACATTTCAGGTTTGGCATCTTTGGAAACTGTTATGTATAGGTCACCTTTACTGTCTGTCTTATATTCATAGTTGCTGTACCGAATCCACGGTGCGCTGGTATGTTCAAATAAATTCCTCATAGAAAAGCTCCAATCCATTAATCCTGTCACATCATTTGATGTAACCTTTCCCATATTATAAGCAGTTACTTGTTATCGGTCAAGCTGTTTGCAATTTTCCGCCACAGGACATTTGTATTTAATGTTTTTATCCGTTGGATTTGCGTTTTTTCCGCACACCATTAGCAAGAAAATACTTCTCATCAAGCGTCATCGGCAGGCTGTTTTCCTTCCTATATGCGAGTATGCCGCTGTAAAGTTTCCGTATTCTTTTCAGTGCAGTTTCTCTAATACCCCGGATATTCCGGTCGGACTGCCCGATGTTATCTGCATACTCTGCTGCGGAATAATCACGCAGGAACAGATAATAGAGCATATTTTTAAGGTGCGGCTTTAGTTCCTTTAATATTTCCGATAAATCTGCATCCGTGACAAGTTCATGTATCGTTTCCGGGCTGTCAAATATGAGATCAAGAAAATCGCCTGCAAGCAGGAGTTTTCTTAAAACCATATCATAAGACGGTCTATCGGATAGGTACAATTCATCTGCATCCCATTCCAGAGGGACAGTGGAGCGTCCTATTTCGTGGTCTCTTTCTCTCCGCTCCCTGTTTTCGTCCAGTTTATCCCACCATTCAATGACTTTTTGGAAATCATCTTCCGTCCGTGCGCTTTCCTCAATACGCCGGAGGGCAAGCGTGCGGGCTTCACGGTGGAGCATATCCCCGTCCGATTCCGTTATGTAATTCTGCTCCCTGAATGCCGGAAGCTCGGCGTATTTTGGCATTTATGACCAGTCCTTTTCAAAAAATAAAATTTTGCAGCTGTTTTTTCAAAAACACTTCCGTTTTTGTAGCCGTTTTTCTCCTATTAGTGAAAGGAGTAATCCTTTCCAACTAAAAATTGGTTACAGGAAAGGAGAAACAGCTTATGGGTTACGGATAAAATCAAAATTAGGTTACTAAGAACGGAAGCACAGAAACTATTATAAAGGATGTGCGTATGAAGCGCAAGAAGGGATTGCGCACAAGAAAGGATTGCATGATGGAGACAGTAAAACTGAATAACGATGTGGTAGAAACCAGCCCGATTGCGGCTGGATTTTTTTACAGAAGAATCGGAGGGACGCTTTTCAAGGTCAGGGTATATACGGGTTCGGGATATGCCGACACGCTGGATGAAAAAATTCCCCGGTTAATTTTGAATGAAATGGTGACAGGCGCAGAAAGTTATGTTAAGATGGATTCACCACAGATGAGCCAGCCGCCGGAAAGGAGTTCTACATGAACAACAGGACGGCTGGAGACAACAGAATAACAGCTCTTTATGAGCGGCTCTCAAGGGACGATGATCTTGCGGGGGACAGCAACAGCATAGTCAACCAGAAGAAAATGTTGGAGGACTATGCAAAAAATAATGGATACACCAACACGGTGCATTTTACGGATGACGGATTTTCTGGCGGCAGTTTTGACCGACCGGGATGGAAGCAGATGTTAAGCCGGATTGAAAACGGCGACATCGGCACAGTCATAGTAAAGGACATGAGCCGTGTGGGGAGGGATTACCTTCAGGTAGGATTCTACACGGAGGTATTCTTCCGGGAAAAAGGTGTCCGTTTTATCGCTGTTTCCAACGGTGTTGACAGTGACAACAACACCAGCAGTGAATTCGCCCCTTTTTTGAATATCATGAACGAATGGTATCTGCGTGACTGCAGCAGGAAGATCACCGCAGTTTTGCGGGCAAAAGGGAAAGAAGGAAAACCGATCACAAGCAATCCGCCATACGGCTTTGTGAAAGATACGGAGGATAAAAACCACTGGCTCGTTGACGAAGAAGCGGCGGAGGTTGTGAGAAAGATTTTCCGTCTGACCGTGGAGGGCATGGGACCGTACCAGATCGCAAAGCGGCTTACGGAGGAAAAGGTGGAGAAACCGTCCTTTTATCAGGCGACAAGGCAGAGGGGCAATTACCAGACCATGTGCGATTTTGAAACTCCCTACAACTGGACGGGCGGATCGGTGGTGCGGATACTGGAAAGACCGGAATATATGGGTGATACCGTAAATTTCCGCAGCCACAAGGAATCCTATAAGGATAAGAAAGCTGTTAAGAATAGCAGTGATGAGATACTTGTTTTTCAGGATACCCATGAACCAATCGTAGACCGCAGGACGTGGTATCTGGTGCAGGAATTAAGAAAGACGGTGCGGAGAGTGGATACCAGCGGGGAAGGAAGCCTGCTGACCGGAAAGCTCTACTGTGCGGACTGCGGCGGAAAAATGCACTACCGCAGAAGCACGACAAGGGCGGCAAGAGACTGGAGGGGTATCCCGAACGGTGGGACAGAGCGCACATCCGCAGGCTTTAACTGCGGCACTTACAACAGCAGCAGGAAGCAGTATAAGCAGGTGTGCTTTTCCCATTCCTTAAAAGAGGACACGGTAAAGCAGCTTATCCTTGAAACGATACGGTATGCCTTAAAAAGCGTCCGCATGGACGAGGCGGCGTTTATAAAAAATATGCGGAGCGCATCAGAGGTCAGGGATAAAGGCGAGGTCAAAAAATTGAAAGCAGAACTTTCCAAAAAAGAGAAACGTTTTGCAGACCTTGACCTGCTGATTAAAAAAGTGTACGAGGACAATGCAATGGGGAAGCTGCCGGACAGACGGTATGAAATGCTTTCTTCCGATTATGAGAAGGAACAGCAGGAGCTCGAAATCTCCATGCAGGAAATCCGTGAAAAACTTGCACAGTTTGAGGATGACACGGATAGGACGGAGGAATTTCTTTCCCTTGTCCGCAAGTACACCGACATTCAGGAACTCACGCCCGCCATTGTGAATGAATTTGTTGATAAGGTCATGGTGCATAAAATAGAGGAAATCGACGGGGAACGTGTGCAGGAGATCGAGATTTTCTTAAATTATATCGGGAAGGTGGAGCTTCCGGCGCAGGAGCTTTCCGAGGAAGAAATGGCGGCGGAGGAAAAGAAGCGGAAACGCCGTGCATACAGCCGTGCCTACCTGAAAGAATACCGTAAAAAGCACAGACCGGAAATCCGGCGTGTGATTGAAGGAGCAAGGGAGGCGGACAAACAGAAACAGATAGCGGAGGCGGAAGCATCAGCGGACGGACTCCTGCATACGGACGGCACGGAACAGGTTGCATCTATGGTAGCAGGGGAAAACAAGATTATTGTAGAGGGCAGCCTTCCGACCAAAGAGGAAGTGAAAGCAAAATATGGCAGATAGTTTGATAATAACAACAAGCATGAAAGTGAGGATTTTGATATGGCAAAACTTAGAGATTACAACATGAACGGGACAATTATTTTAGGAGTCGATGCAGGCTATGGGAATTATAAGACGGCAAGGTGCTGTTTCCCGACTTCCGTGAGCAGGAGCAGTCAGCCGCCTGTCTTTACAAGAGACTATCTGGAATACGAGGGCAGCTATTACACTATTGGCGAGGGGCATAAGGATTTTGTTGCTGAAAAGAACATGGATGACGATAATTATATCCTTACCCTTGCCGCCATTGCAAAGGAGCTGAAAGCGAGAGGGTTATCGGCTGCAAAGATACACCTTGCGGTAGGGCTTCCGTTAAAATGGGTGCAGGCACAGAGGGATTCCTTCCGTGAATATATGATGCAGAACCGCCATGTAGATTATAAATATGCAGGTAAACGATATACGGTTGACATCGTTGACTGTACGGTCATGCCGCAGTGTTATGCGGCGGTAGCGGAGAGCCTGCCGGATTTCAAGGGGATGCACATGGTAGCGGATATCGGCAACGGGACGATGAATGTAATGATACTGAACAATGGAAAGGCGAGCGAGAGCAAGTCGTGGACGGTGAAGCTGGGTGCAAATGAATGTTTTATGGCGATCCGCAGTCTCATTCTGGATAGGAAAGCGGAGGAACTTCCGGCGGAGATCATTGAGAATTATCTCAGATATGGCAGCACTGATATAGGAGATGAATACAAGGCGCTCATGGAGGAAGCGGCAAAATCTTATGTGGATAAGATATTTGCGGAACTGAAGGCGCACGGCTATAATCCTAACCTTATGAAGCTGTATGTCATGGGTGGTGGGGCAAAGGTTGTGGAGCTTGTCGGGGATTATGACCGTGACAATGTTACCTTCAACCATGACATACGGGCAAATGCCAAAGGATACGAATATTTCTGCTATATGAAACTCCGCAGGCAGAAAGCAATGGCATCAGCCGGATAAGGGGGCGCATCCGAATGAAAAGTAAAAACCACAATA
>ERZ779621.209-NODE-209-length-34892-cov-14.838161_pt1 | contig 34892 bp, 30 predicted proteins | sample MGYA00514215_ERZ779621 | MGnify/ENA primary metagenome ERZ779621 (study PRJEB29562, sample SAMEA4376715) | mouse gut metagenome | isolation source: Cecum | study: EMG produced TPA metagenomics assembly of the A DSS colitis mouse model was used to assess the...
TGTAGAACTCCGCCTGCCGGCCTTTCAAAGGGGTACTGCCTGCAAGGGGCACTTGGTCTAACGGTATATTCTTCTGATTCGCACCCTCACCGCCAGGCCCTCGTGCCGAGTGCCGCGAGGCAACCGGGCAGCCGCAGGCTGCCGGGACGGTCGTTGGCGGCGTAGCCGGCAATGACGTCCCTCGTTAGAACTGTGCGCAGAAGTAAGCACCGGCATCGGCCCAAAGCACGGACGATAGACCGGAAATCCAAAGGTCGTAGCGTAACTAATAACCCCCGTAATTCAGGAAGGTCCTTAGGAAACGTAGTTTCATAAGTGACTTTTTGGGTACTTTTTGTTCACACAAAAAGTACCCGAGGAGTCCGGGGGCGAGAAGCCCCCGGGGTAAAGGGCAGAACCCGCTTAATGAACTGCAACACGATTACGAATAGAAGGAGAAAAACAATGGCAACACTGACCGTCAGCGCTCTTGACGAAAAGCGCGTCAAGGCAATGGGATTCCTCTCCAATAAAGGAACAGACAACTTCTCAGGCAGAATCATCACCGTCAACGGAAAAATAACCGCCGCTCAGCAAAAATGTATCGCCGAGGCGGCGGAAAAGTTCGGCAACGGCATCATCACCTTTACCACCCGCCTGACCATTGAGGTCCAGGGCATCCCCTACGACAAAATTGAGGAGTTTCAGGCCTATATCGCCAGGGAGGGACTGGTCACCGGCGGCACCGGGTCCGTGGTCCGTCCGGTGGTGGCCTGCAAGGGCACTACCTGCCAGTACGGCCTGCTGGACTCCTTCGCCATCAGCGAGGAGATCCACCACCGCTTCTATGAGGGCTACCGGGGCGTGAAGCTGCCCCACAAGTTCAAGATCGCCGTGGGCGGCTGCCCCAACAACTGCGTCAAGCCTGACCTCAATGACCTGGGCATCATCGGCCAGCGCATCCCCGGTCTGGACCCCGATGAGTGCAACGGCTGCAAAAAGTGCGGCGTGGTCCAGACCTGCCCCATGGGCGCGGCCAAGGTGGCGGACGGCGTGCTGGAGATCGACAAGAACGTTTGCAACAACTGCGGACGCTGCATCGGTACCTGCCACTTCGACGCTCTGGATGAGGGGGCCTATGGCTACAAGATCTATATCGGCGGCCGCTGGGGCAAGAAGGTAGCTCAGGGCCAGGCTCTCAGCAAGATCTTTACCGACAAGGAGGAGGCGCTGGCGGTCATTGAAAAGGCCATTCTGCTCTTCCGGGAGCAGGGCAAAACCGGAGAGCGCTTTGCCAAGACCATCGAGCGCCTGGGCTTTGAAAATGTGGAGGCTCAGCTGCTGGGCAATGAGCTGCTGGAGCGCAGGCAGCAGATTCTGGACGCCGAGCTGCATATGACCGGCGGTGCCACCTGCTGACCCTTTACGTTTGGTTCGTTTATTCGCGGGACGTGACGGCTGGTACAGCCGGAAAGGAGTACGATATGTCCGCTTCTAAGGTTTATTTCACGGATTTCCACACCCCTGCTTACGGTGACAGCCTGCCCACCAAGCTGAAAAAACTGCTGCGCAGGGCCGGTATCGGCCAGCTGGACATGGAGGGGAAATTTGTTGCCATCAAGATGCACTTCGGTGAGCTGGGCAACGTCAGCTTCCTCCGCCCCAACTACGCCCGGGCGGTAGTGGACGTGGTCAAGGAGCTGGGCGGCAAGCCCTTCCTTACCGACTGCAACACCATGTACCCCGGCAGCCGGAAAAATGCGCTGGAACATCTGGAATGCGCATGGCAGAACGGCTTTACCCCTCTTACGGTGGGCTGCCCCCTCATGATCGGGGACGGATTGAAGGGTACCGACGACGTGCTGGTGCCTGTGCAGGGCGGCGAGTACGTGAAGAATGCCAAGATCGGCAGGGCCATCATGGACGCGGACGTGTTCATCAGCCTCACCCATTTCAAGGGCCACGAGATGACCGGCTTCGGCGGGGCCATCAAGAACATCGGCATGGGCTGCGGCTCCCGGGCCGGCAAGTGCGAGCAGCACAACAACGGCCAGCCCCAGATCGATCCCGAACTCTGCCGGGGCTGCAGGCGCTGTCAAAGAGAGTGTGCCAACGAGGGCCTGGCTTTCGATGAGGCTGCCCGGAAGATGACCGTGGACCTGGATCACTGCGTGGGCTGCGGACGGTGTCTGGGGGCCTGCAACTTCGACGCCATTTCCTTCGCCTCCTCCAACGCGGTGAAGGTTCTCAACTGCCGCATGGCGGAGTACACCAAGGCCGTGGTGGACGGGAGGCCCCAGTTCCATATCTCCCTGGTGGTGGACGTATCCCCCAACTGCGACTGTCACGGGGAGAACGATGTGCCCATCCTGCCCAATTTGGGCATGTTCGCCTCCTTCGACGCGCTGGCGCTGGATCAGGCCTGCGTGGATGCCTGCCTGGCGGCCGCGCCCATGCCGGGAAGCCAGCTGGCCAAAAACCTGACCTCTCCGGGTTTCCATGACCACCATGACCATTTTACCAACTCCACCCCGGAATCTGAGTGGCGCTCCTGCCTGGAACACGCGGAGAAAATCGGCGTGGGCAGCAGGGAATATGAGCTGATCGAGATCTGAGCGGATTCCATAACGCCCGCAGGAGATACCATCAAGGTCTTCTGCGGGCGGCTTTGCCGGTGCAGAAAAGTTGGTTTTTAAGGAAATTGGTGCTTGACAACTTGGAAAAAGGCTGGTATAGTAGACAAGACAACAAAGAAGGCCGGGTGCATCCGCCTCACCTCCAGCAATGCGAAGAGGTTTATACGGCAGACGGCGTCCCTGAAAGGGGCGCGTGTGTTCGTGCGGGTGCCAGGCTGCATCCGCGCTTTTATTTTGTGTTGCGTGCTATACGGCAAAATGTTGAAGGAGGTGCTTCGGCTATTAGCATTGTTATGCATCAACTGAATGAGGACATTCGTGACAAGGAGCTGCGCCTGATCGGCAGCGACGGCGAGCAGCTGGGGATCATGTCTGCGGATGAGGCGCTGCGCATTGCCGATGAGAAGGGCATGGATCTGGTGAAGATCTCACCCCAGGCCAATCCGCCGGTGTGCAAGCTGATGGACTACGGGAAATTCCGGTTTGAGCAGGGCAAGCGGGAAAAAGAGGCCCGGAAAAACCAGCACGTAGTTGAGATCAAGGAGATCCGCATGTCCCCGGGCATCGACGTGGGCGACTTCAACGTAAAGCTGAAGAACGCGCAGAAGTTCCTGACCGAGGGCAACCGGGTGAAGGTGTCCGTCCGCTTCCGCGGGCGGGAGATGGCCCATACCGACATCGGCCGGAAGCTCCTGGACAAGTTTGCAGAGCAGTGTGCCGAGATTGCCAACGTCGATAAGGGAGCCAAGCTGGAGGGCCGGAACATGTCCATGTTCCTCTCCCCTAAGAAATAAGTTTACGACTGCAAAAGGAATACGGAAGGAGTCAATCAATTATGCCGAAACTGAAGAGCCACAGCGGTGCCAAGAAAAGATTCAACCTGACCAAGACCGGCAAGGTCAAGCGGGCCAAGGCCTTTAAGAGCCACATCCTCACCAAGAAGGATACCAAGCGTACCCGTCGTCTGCGGGCGGGCGGCTATGCCGACGTGACCAACGAATCCGCCATCCGCAAGATGATTCCTTACAAGTAAGAAAATACGATACGCTTTAGAATAGGAGGCTTTTACAATGGCAAGAGTTAAGGGCGCGATGATGACCCGCAAGAGAAGGAACAAGATTTTGAAGATGGCCAAGGGCTACTGGGGCGCCAAGAGCAAGCATTTCAAGATGGCCAACCAGCAGGTGATGAAGTCCCTGACCTACGCATACACCGGACGCCGCCTGAAGAAGCGGGATTTCCGCCGGCTGTGGATCACCCGCATCAGCGCCGCCTGCAAGCTGAACGGCATGAACTATTCCACCTTCATGCACGGTCTGAAGACCGCCGGCGTGACCATCGACCGCAAGATGCTGGCCGAGCTGGCTGTCAACAACGAGGCTGCTTTCAAGCAGCTGGTGGAGATGGCCAAGAAGGCCGCTTAAAAAACTGCGCATAAGAAGTCCCGGTATCCCCACAAAGATACCGGGACTTTTTTCATCCTTTCAGGACGGCGCGGATTCGACCATGGAAGGCTCCGCCGCTGTCAGGGTCCCTACACAGCGGTTGATGGGCAGGCCCTGCTGGTAGAATTTTGCCTCGTAGTCGGTCATGACTCCCTGGGGGCCGTCCTGGTGGAGGTTCCGGGTGACCTCACTGAGGACGTATCCCGCCTCCGGGAACTCCAGCACAGAAAACTCAAAGAGGGGCTGATTGTCCGTTTTGAAATGGACCTGCCCGCCGGGCTTCAGCACCTTCCGGTACAGCTCCAGAAACCCCCGGTGGGTCAGCCGCCGCTTGGCCTGCCCCTTGGGGGGCCAGGGATCGCAGAAGTTGATATAGATCAGGCTGACCTCCTCCGGCGCGAAGTAGTCCGGCAGCAGCGCCGCGTCGCCCACAACGAAGAACACGTTTTTCAGCTCCAGCGCCGTGGCCCGCTCCATGGCAACCACCAGGGCGTCGGGGACCTTTTCGATGGCGATGAAGAGGACGTCCGGATTCTGCCGGGCGGTCTCCGCGGTAAACCGGCCCTTGCCGCAGCCCAGCTCCACCCGCAGCTCCGCGGCCTGGGGCATCAGGGCCTCCCGCCAGCGGCCCCGCAGGGCGAAGCCGTCCTTCACCTGACAGGCCGCGCATTTCTCCATCCGAGGAATGAGATTTTTCTTTTTCCGCATCCGCATGGGATATACCTCCGGAATGATATGTGCCATGATTGTACCATGAACCGTGTAAAAGTACAAGACCGGGATGGCCGGATTCCAAAGGCCGCCGCACTGTGCAGGCAAACTCCGTTCCAAGGGGACGGGCCCCCGGTAAAATCCTTACTCCGCCAGCTTCTGAGGAAGCACCCGGCTCCTGCTCAGTACCTCCAGCAGCGGGAGGCCCAGCACGTAGCACACCACCAGCTCCGCGACCCCCACAGAGAGGGCGTTGAAGGCGAAGGCGCCGGGGAACGCAGCCGTGAAGCCCGTCTCCGACCAGGCCAGCAGAGCGCCTACGATCAGGCCGTTGCAGATCACCGGGGGCAGAGGGGCCAGCCATTTGCTCCCGCACCGGGCCGTCAGCAGTCCGGCCACCAGCGTGGCCAGAGAGCCGAAAATCAGGTCCGGCAGACCGTAGGGGCTGAGAAGATTTGCCAGGATGCATCCGGCAAACAGGCCCCATGCGGCAGTGGGACACAGGAAGGGCAGCACGGTCAGTGCCTCGGCAAAACGGAACTGAAAAACACCGAAAGTACAGCCGAAAATATTGCTGAAGTAACACAGGGTGACGTACAGTGCCCCTACCAGGGCGGCAAAGGTGATTTGGCGGATATTGAGTTTCGTTTTCATTGTAGAAATACCTCCATTTTTTGTTTAGAGAACGGTCCATACCGGGCCGCCAGCCCGGTACAGCCGAACGAACGTGGGAACCCCCGCGCTTGGACTGGGTGTGGAAACCAGTCGGGAGGCATTATAGCACAGGTGGGGCAAGCTGTAAAGAACAAAAAGCCCTCGGGGAGTATCCAAATACGCAGTTAAAGGAAGCTAAAAACAGAAAAGGGGACAGGAGAGCCTGGATGCCTGGAACGATGGTGCTTTTGAACCCCGAAGCGGTTATAGGCCCGTACGAAGACAGCTAAAACAGCCTGAAGATTTTTTGCTTTCGCGGAAAACACCTGCTGTGCCCTGCCTTTCACCTGGTTTTCATTCTTTCTGCATTTCGGGTAGTTCTTCCATGCCGCTATCGTTTGTTTTCTCATATGGCATAATCGCTTTAGTTTGGAAACTCCCCGCGGTTTATCCGGTCACGAGGGCAAGCTCTGTGAGGGCTTTCCTGTCCCGGTGCCTCCGCCCTGGGGGGGGCGGCTTTGCGTAATCTGGCCCATAGAGGGCCTTTTTTTGTCACTTCCGCCTAAAACGCCGTCTGAAGTTTGGCGTTTTTCCCAACTTGTGCCCGAGGACACTTTGGTGTATTCTATCAATATAGAAATTATTTAATTTAATTAAAAAATTGGGCGGCCTGCCGCACCGAGGAGGAAAATGCTATGTCACTGGTTCCAATGAAAGCGATCCTGGATGCTACCGAGAAGTATAACTACGCCCAGGGAGCCTTTAACGTCAACGCGGTCTGTCAGGCCAAGGCGGTGATTCAGGTCCATGAGATGTTCCGTTCCGCCGCCATTTTGCAGGGGGCGGATCTGGCCAACGCCTTCATGGGCGGGCGCACCGACTTCGCCCAGGGGACGCTGGAGGACAAGAAAAAGGGCGCGCTGAACATCGCCAACGCCGTGAAAAAGTACGCCGTGGACTCCCCCATTCCCGTTGCACTGCATCTGGACCACGGCAAGAATCTGGACTCCTGCATCGCCGCCATTCAGGGGGGGTACACCTCCGTTATGATCGACGGATCCTCTCTCCCCTTTGACGAGAACGTGGAGCTGACCCGCGAGGTGGTCAAGTACGCCCACGAGCGGGGCGTCACCGTGGAGGGCGAGCTGGGCGTCCTGGCGGGAGTGGAGGACCACGTGTTTGCCGCCAACTCCACTTACACTAACCCCATGGACGCGGTGAAGTTCTTCCGTCAGACCGGGGTGGACGCTCTGGCCATCAGCTACGGCACCAAGCACGGGGCCAACAAGGGCAAGGATACCATCATCCGCAAGGAGATCGCCATCGCCACCAAGGAGTGCATGATGCACGAGGGCATCGAGGGCACCCTGGTCAGCCACGGCTCCTCCACCGTGCCCCAGTATATTGTCTCCGAGATCAACGCCTTGGGCGGCGACATCCACGACGCCTACGGCATCAAAAAAGAGCAGCTGAAAGAGGTTTCCAAGCTGGGCATCCGGAAGATCAACGTGGACACCGACATCCGCCTGGCGGTCACCCGGAACCTGCGGGAGCTGTTCAAAAACGAGGCAAAGCTCCGGGACAGCGCCTCTATCGGCGGCATCTACCAGCTGCTGCTGGCCAACCCCTCCGCCTTTGATCCCCGGGTATTCCTGCCTCCCATTATGGATACCGTTATGTACGGCAACGTACCTGATGACGATGTGGCCCGGATCGTGGACTGCATCGAGCGGGGCGTGAAGGAGGTCGTCGGTACTCTGGTGGTGGAGTTCGACAGTGTGGGCAAGGCGCCCCTCATTGAGACCGTGAGTCTGGACGAGATGGCCGAGCGGTACAGGAAGAAGGGGATCTGATGGGAAAGAACATTCTTGTAGCCCACGGCGGCGGCCCCACGGCGGTCATCAACTGCTCCCTGCAAGGGGTAGTGGAGGCCGCGCGGGCTTCCGGCAAAGTAGATAAGATCTATGCCGCCCGGTTCGGGGCGGAGGGCATCCTCAAGGGGGATCTCATCGACCTGACGGATGTGAGCGCGGAGACCATTACCAGATTGGGCCATACCCCCGCCTCCGCCATCGGCTCCTGCCGGCGGAAGCTCACCGATGAGGACTACCCCACGGTGCTGGAGACGCTGAAGAAATTCAATATTGACTGCTTCTTTTACAACGGCGGCAACGACTCCATGGACACCTGCCATAAGGTCAACGAGCTGGCGAAGCGGGAGGGTCTGGACCTGCGGGTCATCGGCATCCCCAAGACCATGGACAACGATCTGGACATCACCGACCACTGCCCCGGCTTCGGCTCCGCCGCCCGGTACGCGGCCCTCAGCGCCGCCGAGCTGGCTCTGGACGCCTCCGGCCTGCCCATTCATGTGGTGGTGCTGGAGCTGATGGGCCGGAACGCCGGGTGGGTCACCGCCGCCAGCGCCATGGCAAAGCGGCTCACGGACTGCGAGGTGCTGACCTATCTGCCGGAGGTGCCGGTGGATGAAGGGCAGATGCTGGCGGATATTGAGAAGGGCTACGCAAAGGGGAAGGGTCTGCTGGTGACGGTCAGCGAGGGCATCTGCGGTCCGGACGGCAAGCCTCTGGCGGACACGGGCATTGTGGACGGCTTTGGCCACAAGATCCCCGGCGGCACCGCCCAGCATGTGACCGATCAGATCATTCAGAGGCTGGGCCTCAAGTCCCGGGCGGAGAAGCCGGGGCTTCTGGGCCGGGCCAGCATTCCCTATGTGTCCCCCGTGGACCGGGCGGAGGCCTACGCCGTGGGGCGGTACGCCATGAACGCCGCCCTGCGGGACGAGAGCGGATACATGGTTTCCATCGAGGCCGTCCGGGGGCCGGAATACAGCAGCAGCATGGCTCTGGTCCCTCTGGCGAAGGTGGCCAATGTGGAAAAGAAGTTCCCTCTGGAGTGGATCGTGGACGGAAACGGCATCGCGGACGCTTTCTTTGACTACGCCCTGCCGCTGATGGGCGGGGATTTCCCGGAATACGCCCTGCTGAGAAAGTGAGAAGATTGATGAAACATATTTACCTGAATCTCAAGCGTTTTGACGTGCCTGTAGAGCTGGGCGGCGTCAACCGGCTGGCCCCGGTGAAGGACTGGGGCGCGGCTGTGGTAGGCGGCACCCAGGAGGCGCTGAAAAAGTACGATCCGGCCAAGGTGGAGTTTGTGCAGTATCTGCCGGAGGCGCACCTGCTGGGGGCGGTCTCCGCCCTGACCGGGGACAGCCCCGTACAGCTGGGCAGCCAGGGGGTCTACCGGATGAATACCGCTGTGGGCGGCAACTTCGGCGCTTTCACCACCAACCGGCCCGCCTCCATCGTGAAGGCCATGGGGTGCAGTTCCACCCTCATCGGCCACTGCGAGGAGCGCAGCGACAAAAAGGGCATTCTGGCCGAGGCCGGCGTGACGGACATGTCCGCCGTGAACCGGCTGGTGAACCAGGAGATCAAATGCGCCCAGGACGCGGGGCTGACGGTCCTCTACTGCATCGGCGAGACCAGCGAGGAGCAGCCCCGGTGGGAAGAAGTGCTGGGCGGGCAGCTGGACGCGGGGCTGGACGGCGTGGACAGAAGCCGGGTGGTCATCGGCTATGAGCCGGTGTGGTCCATCGGCCCCGGCAAGACGCCGGCGGGGAAGGACTACATCACCAGGATCGCCCGCTTCGTCAAGGAGCGCACCGGCGGCATGGATGTGGTCTACGGCGGCGGCCTGAAGGCTGACAACGCGGAGATGCTGGCCTCTATCGAGGAGATCGACGGCGGGCTTATCGCCCTGACCCGGTTCCAGGGGGAAATTGGATTCTATCCGGAGGAATATCTGGAGATCATCCGGTTGTATTTAGGAGAGTAAGAAATGAAATTGGATTTTGAATACGGTCACGGCCTCATGACCGCCCAGTTGCCGGACAATACCGACGTGTTTATCCCCGGGGAGACCGTCCCTGATCCGCCCTGCCTGCCCCAGGACTGGGACAGCCTGTACGCCGCCACGCTGGAGAGCATCCGGAACCCCATCGGCATGAAGCCCCTCCGGGAGCTGGCGGGCCCTGGCAAAACGGTGGTGTTCGTCATCCCCGACATCGTCAAGGGCGGCTGTCAGGCCACTTCTCACCGGAAGGTGTCCATCCGGGCCTGTCTGGATGAGCTGTATGCCGCCGGGGTGGAGAAGAAGGACATCCTGCTGCTGATCTCCAACGGACTGCACCCCCGGGCCACCGTGCCGGAGATGAAGCAGATTTTGGGGGAGGAGCTGTTCAACGAGTTTTATTATTCCGGTCAGCTCACCAGCCACGACAGCGAGGACTGCGAACATATGGTGGACCTGGGGACCACCCGCCGGGGGGACCCGGTGCTGATGAACAAATATGTCTTCGACTGCGATATCCCCATTCTCATCGGCCACACCCAGGGTAACCCCTACGGGGGCTACTCCGGGGGCTACAAGCACTGCGCCACCGGCATCACCCACTGGCGCTCCATCGCCAGCCATCACGTGCCCCAGGTGATGCACCGGCAGGACTTCACCCCGGTATCCGGGAAGAACCTCATGCGGACCAAGTTCGATGAGATCGGCATGTGGATGGAGGAGAAGATGGGCCATCCCTTCTTCTGCTGCGACGCGGTGCTGGATACTGGCTCCCGGCAGATCGCCATTTTCTCCGGCTACGCCGCCGAGATGATGCCGGAAAGCTGGAAGGTCGCCGATAAGCGGACCTATGTGCCCTTCGCGGAGAAGAAGTACGACGTGATGGTCTTCGGTATGCCTCAGAACTTCCACTACGGCGACGGCATGGGCACCAACCCTATCCAGCTGATGCAGGCCCTCTCTGCCCAGGTGATCCGCCACAAGCGGGTGATGAAGGACAACTGCGTCATTATCTGCTCCTCCATCTGCAACGGGTACTTCCATGACGAGCGGTGGCCTTACCTGCGGGAACTCTACGAGCTGTTCCAGCACGACTACATGAACATCCTGCCAGACATGAACCGGTACGGGGAGTATTTTGCTACCAACGAGGAGTACATCCGGAAATACCGCTTCGCCAATGCCTTCCACCCCTTCCACGGCTTTTCCATGATGAGCTGCGGCCACATCGCGGAGATGAACACCTCCGCCATCTACATCGTGGGGGCTCAGGAGCCGGGCATTGCCCGGGGAATGGGGCTCAAGACCCGGGCCACCTTCGAGGAGGCTCTGGCCGACGCCATGAAGAAGTACGTGGGGCCCGATCCCAGCATCCTGGCCCTGCCCAAGACCTTCAAGGTGAGCGCTGTACACCTGTGCATGAAGGATGAGCCCTACGACGGAACCAACGGACACTGCGGCTGCTGAATCCCCGCCGGAACGGCCGGCTGAGACGATAGAAGAGAGCGAAAAGAAGAAAAAGTAAAGGATGGTGTCCCATGAGCAAGCAAGCAAAGCGACCCCTGACCCAGGCGGAGAAGCGAAACAGGCTCATCAGCTGGGGCTGGCTGATGGTTTCGCTGGCGGCGGCGCTGGTGGTGTGGTTCTGTCTGTCCATCGGCGAAAAAACCGGCCGCAGCTTCCCCTTCATCCCATCCGTGATCGCCGGTATGAAGACCATGCTGGACCGGGATGCGCTGCTGGGCGATTTTGCCAGCAGTATGATCTCCGTGGCCATGGGCTTCGGTCTGGGATTTGTGACCGCGCTGCCGGTGGCATTCCTCATGGCCTGGTATACGCCGGTGCGCAAGATCATTGAGCCCTGGATCAACTTCATCCGCAACATCCCCGCCCTGGCCTACGCGCCTCTGATCGTCATCATGCTGGGCGTGGGCCGCGCCCCCTCGGTGGTGCTGATCTGGATCTGCACCTTCATGACCATGTGCATCACCATTTTCCACGGCATCCGCAACATTGACAACACTCTGGTCAAGGCGGCCAAGGTCCTGGGGGCCAACGATATGGATATCTTTTTCCGCATCACCCTGCCCGCCACGGTGCCTTTCATTCTCACCGCCGTGCGTCTGGGACTCAGCGCGGGCCTGACCACCCTGCTGGCGGCGGAGTCTACCGGCGCCCAGGCCGGTCTGGGCATGCGCATCCGTACCCTCCAGACCACCTTTGAGACCAACGCCATGCTGGGCTACATCATCCTCATCGGCATCATCGGCACGCTGCTGAACACATTTGTGGACGTCATCGAAAGGAGGCTGACATCATGGCAGGAGAAGCGGGAAGAGGCGTAAAGATCCGGATCAAGGACGTGAAAAAGGAGTACCACGGAGATCACGGCACCACGATAGCCCTCAACGGGGTCAACCTGGACATTATGGAGAACGAGTTCGTCTGCGTGGTGGGTCCCTCCGGGTGCGGCAAGTCCACGCTGCTCAACGTCCTGGCGGGCCTCCATGAGGCCACCAGCGGCGACTGCTTCCTGGACGGCGAGCGCATTGTGGGCACCGACGTAAAGCGGGGCGTGGTCTTCCAGCAGTACGCACTGTTCCCCTGGCAGACGGTGATCCAAAACGTCATGTTTGGTCCCCAGATGAAGCGCATGCCCAAGGCTCAGTGCCAGGAAATTGCCAGAAAGTACATCAGGATGGTGGGGCTGGAGGATTTCGAGAACTCCTACCCCAAGGAACTCTCCGGCGGCATGAAGCAGCGGGTGGCCATTGCCCGGGCCTATGCCAACGATCCCGAGGTGCTGCTCATGGATGAGCCCTTCGGCGCCCTGGACGCCCAGACAAGAGCCCAGCTCCAGACGGAGCTGCTGAAGACCTGGGAGCAGGAGAAAAAAACCTGTTTCTTTATTACCCACGACGTAGACGAGGCTGTGCTGCTGGCTCAGCGGGTGGTAATCATGTCCGCCCGGCCGGGACGCATCAAGCGGATCGTCGACATCGACATCCCCTATCCCAGGGACCAGGGGACCAAAAGCGATCCCCGGTTTATGGAGCTGAAGGCGGAGATCTGGAACGAGGTGTACCAGGAGTATCTGGAAGTCAGAAAGTAAGCCGCAGGCACCCCGCAATGCGAGGGATTCCCAGAGGACGGAACGTCCCCCGAGGATGCTTTTGCTTCTTTTCGCACGAACGGAAAGAAGGTCCCGCCCGGAAGGGCGAAGCTACCGTTCAGAAGAGCGCACGGCTCTTTTGATATAACAACCATCTGAATAATGGAGGAAAATGAAGATGAAGAAACTGACCGCGCTGCTGCTGGCGCTCATCATGACCCTGGCCCTGGTGGCCTGCGGCGGCGACAGCAGCCAGAAAGACAACGATCCCCCCGCTGAGCCCGACACCAAGACCGACGCCCCCGCCGAGCCTGAGCAGAAGGACGAAGAACCCGCCGCTCCCGCCGAGCCCGCCGGTCCCGAGCCCGTCACCCTGCGTATCGGCTACATGCCCAACTACGCCTCCCTGTGGGGCGTGCTGTCCGCCATCGAGCAGGGCTGCTTCGAGGAAGAGGGCATTACCATCGAGCTTACCGAGTTCCCCGACGGCCCCTCTGAGATCGCCGCCATGGAAGGCAACTCCATCGACCTGGCCTACATTGGCAAGGGCGCTCACCGCCTGTGCATCCTGGGCAGCGCCGTTATCTTCGCCCCCAGCTCCGTCCACACCGTTGATAAGGTTGTCTGCATGCCCGACAGCGGCATCCAGAGCGTAGCCGACCTGAAGGGCAAGACCATTGCCTTCAACTCCGGCTCCTCCTCCGAGTCCACCTTCAACAACGCCCTTACCGTGGGCGGCCTGACACGCGACGATGTGACCCCCATGGACCTGTCCATTGACAACGTGGTGCCCGCGGCCGTATCCGGCACCATTGACGCCGCCGTGTGCTGGAACCCCTACTCCGGCCAGATCCTCCAGCAGGTAGAAGGTTCCTACGAGATCGAGTTCGCCGACGGTTCCACCAACATCTCCAGCTGGATCTGCCTGCCCAAGTACGCCGAGGAGAACCACGATGTTCTGGTCCGCTTCACCCGCGCTCTGTTCAAGGGCATGGACTGGGGCTCCCAGGTGGAAAACTATGAGACCGTGGCCGATTACTGCTCCAAGCAGACCAAGGCCAGCCTGGAATCCCAGCTCATGCAGGTAGGCGACGCTCACTGGTTCAACCTGGAGGATCTGAAGTCCGGCGTGGCCGACGGTACCATCAAGGGCTACTACGAGGGTATGCAGAACGACATGGTGAAGGGCGAGAACATCACGCCCGAGGAGGCCAAGGAGGATGTGGCCGAATTTGTCCTCTTTGACATCATGGAAGAGGCCTTGAAGTAAAGCAGGATACCCCGTTCCCCTGAGAAAGGAATGGGATGGGCCCGGTGGAACAACGTACCATCGGGCTCGTTTTTTGAGGAGAAGAGAATGCGGATTGAAATTGCCCGGAGCAGCGCCGGCCAGGAGGTGCTGGCCTTCGCCTCCAGGGAACTGGAGGCTTACCTGACCCGGATGCTGCCGGAGGAGGACCTGGAGCTGGCGGTGACGCTCCAGGCGGGGGATATCGCGGACGGGCGGGAGTCCTTCGCCGTGGACATGACGGAGCGCGGCGGATCCATCACCGGCAGCTGTCCCCGGGCGGTGCTGTTGGGGGTGTATGACTACCTGCGGCGCCTGGGGTGCCGCTTCCTGGGGCCGGGAAAACAGTGGGAGACCGTGCCCGCCGCCAGCAGGGAGAAGCTGGCGGTCCGGTATGAGAAGCAGGCCGCCTTCCGCCACCGGGGCGTGTGCATCGAGGGGGCCGACAGCCGGGAGAATGTGCTGGATTTCATTGACTGGCTTCCCAAAGCGGGGTACAATTCCTTTTTCCTGCAGTTCAAGACCCCGTACGCCTTTCTCAAGCGCTGGTACCGCCATGAAAACAACCCCCTGCGGGAGCCGGAGGCATATACCGAACGCGACGCGGAGCGGGACATGGCGGTTTTCGAGGAGGAGACCAAACGCCGGGGCCTGCTGCTCCATAAGGCCGGCCACGGCTGGACCGGGGAAGCGCTGGGATATGTGTCCCTGTCCTGGGACGCGGACCCCGCTCCCCTGCCGGAGAGCAGGCGGGAGATGGCCGCGGAGATCGATGGCGTGCGGGGGCTGTGGCAGGGGGTGCCCGCCAACACCAACCTGTGCTTTGCCAATCCCCGGTCAGTGGACGCGCTGGCCTCGCTGGTAGAGGACTACGCGCGAAAAAATCCCGCCGCGGATTATGTCCATGTCTGGCTGGCGGACGCGTTTAATAATGTGTGTGCGTGTGAAAACTGTCAAAAGACCACCCTGTCCGACCAGTACGCTGCCGTCCTCAATGAGATCGACCGCCGCCTGACGGCGTCAGGGCTGGACACCCGGATCGTATTTCTGCTGTATCAGGAGCTGCTGTGGCCTCCGGTGAGGGAGCGGCTGGCAAACCCGGACCGGTTTGTCCTCATGTTCGCCCCCATCAGCCGTACCTTTGAGGCGTCCTACGACCTGGAGGGCCCGGAGAAGCCTGTCCCGCCCTATGTCCGCAACCGGATCACTCTGCCCACGGACCTGGGGGAGAATCTGGCGTTCCTCCGGGGCTGGCAGCGGATCTTTGACGGGGACAGCTTCGTCTACGACTACCCCCTGGGCCGGGCCCATTATGGAGACCTGGGCTATGTCCACATCGCCCGGGTTATTGGCAGCGACGTTAAGAAGCTGCGGCGGATGGGACTGAACGGCTATATCAGCTGTCAGGAGCTGCGCGCAGCCCTGCCCAACGCCCTGCCCAACTACGTGATGGGGTACACCCTGCTGGACGATGCCGCGGATACGGAGGCGCTGATCCGGGAGTATTTCCAGGCCGCCTACGGGACGGACTGGGAGCGGGTCCTCGTCTATCTGTCGGAGCTGTCCCGTCTGAGCAGCTGCGACTATCTCAACGGAAAAGGGGACCGGACCGACCCGGATATTGCCCGCCGGATGGGGGCGGCCCAGGACCTCTGCCGGGCATTTTCTCCCGTACCGGAGGATGTCCGGGCCGGCGGTCACGGCTGGCGGCTGCTGGCCTATCATCGCGAATACGCGCTGGGCCTGGCCCGGGCGCTGGAGCTGCTGGCCGAAGGGAAAAAGAAGGAGAGTCTGACGGCCTGGCGGAAGCTGGGCGGTCTGATCCGGGAAAACGAGCCGGAATTTCAGGCCTGCCTGGACGTATACCGCGTGCTGGAGGTTACGGCAAACTATACCGGCTTCCGAGAGCCGGAAACGTGAAAGAGGGAACATGATGCGTCACGAATATTACTACTACAGCAGGGAACAGCTCCTGGCCGCGCCGAAGCTGCCCATTACCGTCATGGCGGACAACGCCGCCGTATTTCAGACCATGGCCCGGGAGATGGCCGACGAGATCAGGAGGAAGAACGCACTGGGAGAGAAGACCGTCTTCATCTGCCCCGTCGGCCCCGTTGGCCAGTATCCCTATTTTGTGGAGATGGTCAACAGCGAGGACATCAGCCTGAAAAACGTCTGGTTCCTGAACATGGATGAGTACCTCACCGATGAGAAGGAGTGGATCGGCAAGGATCACCCCCTCAGCTTCCGGGGCTTCATGGACCGGACGGTCTACACGAAGATCCGGCCCGATCTGGTGATGCCCGAGAGCCAGCGGGTATTTCCCGATCCGAAAGACCCGGAGAACATGTGGCGGACCATTCAAGCTCTGGGCGGCGTGGACATCTGCTTCGGGGGCATCGGCATCAACGGCCACGTGGCCTTTAACGAGGCCCAGGATGAGCTGACCCCGGACCAGTTCCGCGCCCTGCCCACCCGTGTGCTGGAGATCTCCCGGGAGACCCGGACCGCCAACGCCATCGGCGACCTCAACGGGGCCGTGGACGACATGCCCCGCTGGTGCGTCACCATTGGCATGAAGGAAATCTGCAGCGCCCGGAAGATCCGTCTGGGCTGCTTCCGGGACTGGCACCGGGCCGTGGCCCGGCACGCCGCCTACGGCAGCGTGTCCGCCCATTTCCCGGTGACCCTGCTCCAGGAGCATCCGGACGCCCTGCTGCGTATTACGGAATTTGTCGCCAGCCTGCCCGAATGAGAGGGAACCCATGAATACTCGATATATCACAGGCGGTCAGGTATACGTTGGCCGCAGTTTCCAGCAGAAGACGGTGGCCATGGAGGAGGGAAAGCTCCGCCTGCTGCCTCCGGACGCGCCGGTGTCCGGGGAGGTCTATGACGCGGCAGGGAAAAAGGTGGTCCCCGGCTTCATCGATATCCACACCCACGGTGCGGTGGGTGTGGACGTCAACAGCGCGGCCGCCGCGGATCTGGAAAAGATCGGGACATTTTTTGCCGGGAACGGCACTACCGCCTGGCTGGCCTCCGTGCTGACAGATACAGAGGAGCAGACCCGGTGGTGCATCGACCGGTACAGGGAGTGGAGGAGGGAAGCGCGGGAGGGCGCGGAGCTGCTGGGCATTCATCTGGAGGGCCCGTTCCTGGCCCCGGCCTACAAGGGGGCCATGCCGGAGCATCTGCTGCGGCAGGGGGATGCCGGTCTGCTGCGCTCCTACCAGGAGCAGGCGGAGGGGGGCATCCGCTACCTCACCGTCTCCCCGGAGGTGGAGGGGACCGTTGACATGATCCCCGCCGCCCGGGAGCTGGGCATCGTCACAGCCATCGGCCACTCCGGCGCGGACTATGATACCGCCATGTCCGCCATCGCCGCCGGAGCCCAGGCGGCAACCCATACCTTTAACGCCATGCTGCTGCTCCATCAGCACCGGCCCGCCATTCTGGGGGCGGTGCTGGAGAGCGATGTGTACTGCGAGGCCATCTGCGACGGGCGGCATCTCCATCCGGGAATCGTGCGGCTGCTGCTGAAGGTTAAGGGCCTGGACCGGGTAGTGGCGATCACAGACTCCATCATGGCCGCCGGCCTGCCGGACGGGAAGTACCACCTGGGAGTCAACGAGGTGGTGGTTGAGGACGGTGACGCCAAGCTGGCCTCCGACGGCACCCGGGCGGGCAGCACCCTGACCCAGGACGCCGCGCTGAAAAACCTGCTGGCCTGGACAGGCCGTCCGCTGGAGGACATCCTCCCCCTGCTGACGGAAAATCCCGCCCGGCTTGCAGGGGTCTTCCAGCGGAAGGGGTCCATTGCCGATGGTAAGGACGCGGACCTGGTGGTGCTGGACGGGGACTGCCGGGTAGAGGCTGTGTTCCTGAAAGGGAGGCGTTTCCAGAAGCGTTAAAAAGGAAGGAGGGCACGGCGTGCAGTTTGAACAGGGAGCGAACCCGTCTCGGGTGAAAGCGGGCAATCAGGCCGCTATTCTGAAGACCATCTACCTCTGCGGCCCCATCAAGCGCTCCGAGGTCGCCCGGAGGCTGGGGCTGACTCTGCCCACCATTACCACCAACATCAACAGCATGATGGCCCGGGGGATTGTCAGGGAAACCGGCTCCGAGCGGTCCATCACTCACTTTGCAGGCCGGAAAGCCCACCTGGTCGATATTGTGCCTGAATCCAGGCATTTTGCCGGCGTGGAGATCCAAGGTATGCGGCGCACCGTATGCCTGCTTGACTACCGGGGGAAAGTCCTGTATCAAAAGGAACATACCGGAGAGGAGCGGGAGTACGGGAAAAATATCGCGCTCACCTGCGGTATGGTGGACAGGGCGATGTCCGCCTGCGGCCTGCGGCCGGAGGACATCGCCGGCATCGGCGTGTGCCTGCCCGGTCTGGTGGACACTCAACAGGGCGTGCTGGAGGTTCGACCCAGCTACAGCTGGACCCACAAGAACATCCGGGCGGATATGGCCAGCCGGATGAACTACCCGGGGCCCATCTACGTGGAAAACAACGCCTGCGCCCGGGCCTACGGGGCCCAGCTCTTCCGCCGGGAGGACCTGGGGGATGCCCAGACCTTTGCCTACCTCTTTCTGAACCAGGGGATCGCTTGTCCTCTGGTCCTGAATACCGCCATCGACTTCGGCTCGGTGGTCGGCGCTGGAGAGGTGGGCCATATGGTCATGGTACCCAACGGGGAGCCCTGCAGCTGCGGCAACCGGGGCTGCCTGGAGGCCTACGCAAGCGATACGGCGGTGCTGCGCAGCTGCGCCCAGGCAATTGAGCGGGGGGAGGCCCCTGTCCTGCGCCGTCTGCGGGGAGAAGGCCCGCTGTCCATGGAGCAGGTTCTGGCTGCCCAGGAGGCGGGAGAGGAAGCCGTGGCGCGGATCGTCGGACAGGCGGTGCATATTCTGGGGGTGGCGGTGGCCAACATCAACAACTTCGCCTGCCCCAGCCTGATGCTCATTGAGGGACGGCTGTTCAGCCGTCCGGAAAACTGGGAGCATCTTCTGGAGGTGGTGCGCCTAAACCTCTGCGGCGTCATCCGCAGGGGCACCCGGTTCCTCTTTGTGGAGCCGGACCCCTTCAGCGGCGCCGCCGGCGCTGCCGCCATGGCGATCTGCAAGGATCTGGAGACCTATATCGAGTTCTGACATATTTTCCCAAAATAAGCATTCAAAAGCGCTTTTGGAACCTGTATTACGCTGCCCGCCGTCCCCAGGCTGCTGCACGGTGACGAAACTGCGCCTTTGACAGAAAGAGTATGGAAGGGGGAAAGAATTACGCTGATCTTTTTTCTGGTCAGTCTGCTGGCCAGTACGGCAGGCGCCATCTGCGGCATCGGCGGCGGCGTCATCATCAAGCCGGTGCTGGACCTGCTGCATCTGGAGACGGTCGCGGCGATCAGCTTTCTGTCCGGCTGTACGGTGCTGTCCATGAGCTGCTATTCCGTAGGCCGGGCCATGCTGGCCGGGGAACGGCGGGTATCTCTATCCACGGGTACGCCGCTGGCGCTGGGAGCGGCAGCGGGCGGCCTGCTGGGCAGCCAGCTGTTTTCCGCCGTGAAGGCCATGTTTGACAATCCCAACACCGTCGGGTCGGTACAGGCGGTGTGCCTCGCCATCGTTACTGCCGGGACGCTGGCATATACGCTGAACAAGGAGCGCATACGCACTCTGCGGGTGGAAAACAAGGCGGCCTGCGTAGTCATCGGCCTGTTTCTGGGGTGCATGTCCAGCTTCCTGGGCATCGGCGGCGGACCCATCAACCTGGTGGTGCTGTATTTCTTTTTCAGCATGGATACCAAGACTGCCGCGGCCAACAGCCTGTATATTATTTTCTTCGGTCAGCTGTTCAGTCTGTTCACCGCCCTGGCGGCCCGCACGGTGCCGCCCTTCCGGCCGTCTGTTCTGGTGCTGATGGTAGCGGGGGGCATCGGCGGCGGAATCATCGGCCGGATGCTGAATAAGAAAATGGACAACCGGCTGGTGGAGTGGCTGTTTATTGCACTGATGGCGGTCATCATCGCCATCAGCCTGTTCAACAGCGTCCGGTATGCGGGGGGATGAGGGTCCAGGCTTGGAATCAACGGCTGCCTCCGGTCCGTCTCCCATGCTTCCGCCTTAATGACGATAAAGCAACCCCGGGCGGGGCGGTCAAGGTTTGGCTGAATTGCATTTTTTCCTGTCAATGCACAGGAAAAGAACCCGATCCTCCAATTTCCCCCTTTACAGGACTCTTCTCCTATGGCATAATAGAGTATCGAAATCACATGGAGAAAGAGGACCCCTATGCCGATTATTGAATATGATGCCTATAAGCAAAAATTAGGAGCCATTGGCCCCCGGCTGGAAAAGCTGGCTGCCGCCCTGGACCTGGAGGGCGCGCGCCGGGAGGTGGAGGAGCTGGAGGAGAAAACCGGCGACCCGAATTTCTGGAACGATGTCGCCGCCTCCCAGAAGGTCCTCCAGCGCACCAAGCAGCTGAAAAACAAAATAGAGAACCACGCCCGCCTCACCTCCCAGTGGGAGGACCTTACCACCCTGGTGGAGATGGCTATGGAGGAGGACGACGCCTCCCTTCTGCCCGAGATCGAGGAGGGCTACGGAAAGCTGGAGTCCGCTCTGGAGGAGGCTAATCTGGCGACCCTGCTCACCGGGGAGTACGACGCCAGCAACGCCATCCTCACCCTCCACGCCGGGGCAGGCGGCACCGAGGCCCAGGACTGGTGCCAGATGCTCTTCCGCATGTACACCCGCTGGGGCGAGCGGCACAACTTTACCGTGAAAACCCTGGATTACGAGGACGGAGACGAGGCGGGCATCAAGTCCGCCGCCATCTCCATTGAGGGGGAGAACGCCTACGGCTTCCTGCGCAGCGAGAACGGCGTTCACCGGCTGGTGCGCATTTCCCCCTTCGACGCCAACGCCCGCCGTCAGACCTCCTTTGCCGCCGTGGAGGTCATGCCGGAGATCGAGGACGACAACTCCGTGGAGATCCGCCAGGAGGACATCGAGATGCAGGTCTACCGGGCCAGCGGCGCGGGCGGACAGCACGTCAACAAGACCTCCTCCGCCGTGCGCCTCATCCACCGCCCCACCGGCGTCGTGGTCTCCTCCCAGCAGGAGCGCAGCCAGGTCCAGAACCGGGAGAACTGCATGAAGATGCTCCGGGCCAAGCTGATGGAGATGAAGGCCCAGCAGCACGCGGAGAAGATCAGCGACATCAAGGGCGTCCAGATGAAGATCGAGTGGGGCAGTCAGATCCGTTCCTACGTCTTCATGCCCTACACCCTGGCCAAGGACACCCGGACGGGGTTTGAGAACGGCAACATCACCGCCGTCATGGACGGCGACCTGGACGGCTTCATCAACGCCTATCTCACCGCCAGCGCCACGGGGGAATTGAAGAAGTAGCAGACCAAGGCGGCCGCCCACATCGGGCGGCCGCCTTTCACGCGCAAAATGCAGATTTTCAATAGATCTCTATATCATATGGACACTCCCGCCCGTGCGGGGGAACGCATAGAGAACAGCGCGCCGCTCTCTATGCGTTGTAAATGCCGACAGCCGATGCCGGTGCTTAACGCCTCGCTATTTGATTTATACCGAGAAGAATGCGGTTATAATCACTCCGAATAGGGCTTATCCGTCTCCACGAATACGCCCTTCTCCGCAGACCAGCCCACATTGAAGCCAAGAGCCATGCCCAGGTCACGGAGCTTGTAGTAGGTATACGCTCCACCGTTGTCGTCGGTCAGCACAATGGCCTCAAGGCTGGCCGCGCCGCCATTGACAGTGGTGGCCGAGTCTGCGCTCTTGTATGCACGGTCGCCGGAGTATGGGGTTTTCATCTCTGAGCCGTTGGCGGTGTAGGCTTTGCCGGTTTCGATGTTCACAGCGCCGTTCCAGCCCACCTCGAACTGGGCGGCGGTGCCGTTTACAACGCTGGCGATGTCGCGCAGCTTGATGTAGTTGGTAGGATTGCCGTTTGCGTCCTTCAATGCGTACATCTCGAAATTGACCGCCTTGCCGTCTACCAGCACCGTCTGGGTGGAGGCGTAGGCAAGATTGCCGCTGGGCTGGGTGGGTGCTGCGGGAGCCGTTGGCTGGGTGGGTGTTGCGGGAGTTGTTGGCTGGGTCGGCTGGTTGGGAGTCTGCGCGCCGCCCTTGGCATGGTTGTACACGCTGCCGGAGCCGCTGTAGGTGCCCTGGTGCTTTTCAAGGACATAGGGGGTGTAGATCCCCGCTATACTGGACTCACTTTTCAGAAATGCCATGCTGAGGTTGCTGTCAAATGTCTTGATAGCAACAAACTGACCTTCGGGTATGACGATATTTCCCTTGGTATCTACAACAAAGTGTGAAAATGCGAGCAGGCCGCAGCTATAATCGGCAACATTGATGTTGCCGACCCAGTCAACCGTCGGGTTGGAGGTTCTTTTTTCGCTGATAACGACATTGCCGCTGGTATCCACGAAGCCGTAGCCCCCCCATGGTTGCGATTATCAATGAACTGCACGCGCAGAAGCCCGTCATGGAAACCGCCTTTATCGCGTACGCCCTCGGGCTGGGCGTCGCTGAAGGTGCCAACCACATTGCCGTTTTTATCGATTATGGCGAAATTATAGTCGAGCTGGTTTCCGGAACGCAGGTCATAGCACACCGTGTAGCCGTCGGAGAACGAGCCTGTCGGGCTTTCAAAGGGCAGGAGGTAGCCGTCCGTCTTGCCGTCGGCGCACATCCTCCAGTAGTCGGAATCATAGGCCTTTAAATCGTCTCTGTTATAGGACAAAAGCTTCAGGACCATATTCCCTGACTTATCCATGTAACCGTGAGTGCGGGTGTTGCTGCCGTAGTCAGTTTCGCGGCAGGGAATCAGACCGTCGCTGAAGCGCATACTGTTGTGAACAAAGATAGAGCCATACTCAATCACGATGCGTCCGCTCTTGTCGATAACTCCCTTTGGGGACGCGTTGGATAGTCCCTCGCAGAAGGGAGAGATCATGCCGGCCTCATACTGGCAGGGGATGACCTCGTTGCCGTTGTAGTCAACAAAGCCGAAAAGAACCTTGCTGCCGGCCTTGGATTCTCCGTCCCAATAGGGTATCAAGCCCTCCGAAGGGGAGAAATCGCCCTCCCTGCCGTAGTTATTCATGTCCCAGTCGAAGTGGAAAATTCCCTCGGGAAACATAACATTGCCGTTTTTGTCCACGTAGTTGAGTTCGTCTATAAACTTGCGGTTGATATAGTTTTCGTCCACGTTGGCGTTGGTCTTCACCGCAAACAGTCCATCATGAAATTGTCCGTCAAGGACGCGATAAGCAGAGTTGCCCATGGTATATTTGGTGGACTTGATCGTGAAGGGCGTTGCGGTGATGTAGAAGCCGTCGCCCTGATACACGTCGTAGACGGGCTTGATTTCGCCCTCATATGCCAGCGCGCCGGTTGGCAGCAGGGACATACACAGGACTAACGCCAGCGCCATAGATAACCATTTCTTTCGCACAGATTTATTCCTCCTTGCAAAAAATCATTTTTCAGCCGGTACGCCTGCCGCTGAAACCGGTCTGTTGTGTCCCCTTCAGAAGCAGTGATACCGTCTGTCAGCCTATGCCTCCTTCCTTTCGTCCGGACACAAATAAGTCAAGCACAGCACTCCGCCCTCTCTGTCACGGCTGCGCCGCGCCACCCGTGGGCCGCCCTGCGGGCGGCTTAGGGCTGGGCGGCAATAGAACCATCTTCTCGGCTCCCCCTTCGGGGGAGCAGTCTGGCCATAGGCCAGACTGAGAGGGCGTTCCATCCTTAACTTAATGACATTGCTTTGCTGAACACGCTATCCGCCTTGTAAAAAGGTTTCGTATCCTCTCTGAACCCTGCCGCAACCGCAGAAACCGTTTCGCGCTTCGCTTTTCTTTGATTGCCGGCATCTGCAATTTTGACCGCTGCACCTATTTTCGCAAGAAGTCCAACAGCGGCCTCAGCTTGCCTTGCTGTCATAGACGCTGCCAAAGTTGGAGGTCTCGATGGAGAACAGATAGGTGCTGGTAGTCCGCTCGGAATCAACCAGATGGAAGCTTACCGTACCCTCACCCTTCATGGCGTCAAGGACCTCGTCCACATACTCGTCGTCGATGAAAACTCTGTCAGCACCGCAGTATATGGTGCCGGTCATGGAATGGTCGGTACCGTCAGCAGTCCGCATAGTGACGTCATACTTGTCTACATACTCGGTAGAAGAGTTTTTGACAAGATTGCGCCCATACTCGTACAAGAAGATGGCAATGCGGGTCTTATCTTCCTCGTTGTCTACCGCCATCAAAACATTCAGCTCGGACTTGGTGGTAGCGCTGTTGCTGAAATTACCTTCAAAGTAGTCATCGGTGGTGATGTACCATTGATCGGTAGGCTGGTCGAAGTCGTCCACATAGTATTTGACGGCCCAGATGCCCTCGGCCGCCGGAGCGCTTCCGTCTGCTTCGCCACCGGCGGATCCGGCCTCGCCGCCGGCCGCAGGAGCAGCACCTCCGCCGGAAATGAGCTGATACCGGTTGTCAAATCTTTCTACCGTCTTCTCGTAGTCATTGGCCTCCCAGTCGTAATCCTCAAAACCATTGGTAAAGCCAAATTGAATGTCGACTTTATCAAAATTTTCCAAAACACGCGGGGGTACTTCGGCATAGAAAAACGTTTCGGTATCCGCCATCGGAAGAACCTCGGAACCAAAGTTGAGGGCATACCCTTCGTAGGAATACTTATCGTCAAACGTTATTTTGACCATGGTGCTGTTTGTAAGTCTGACAGCCTCGCCGCCCAGGTTGACTAAGGTCACGGGGAGAAAATAAAACAGATTCTCTTTGCTGTCTTTGGAAACGCTCGTATTTTCCTTCAGCTGTTCGCCGTAGCTGGGTTCGCCAATAACAAGCTCAACAAAATCCAATGTAATTGTTTCGCCAACGCTTACCTGCTGAAAGTCTGCCGCAGGCGGTTCAGGCTCCGCAGGCTCTTCCGGCTCTTCGTCCTTGGGATCTTCCTCGGGCGGCACATCCGTGGTGGGAGCGGGAGGATCCTCCTCCTTCGGCGCGGACGTATCGCCCCCTCCGCCGCAGGCGGCCAGGGCGAGGACCATCACCATCGCCAGCAGAAGCGCAAGAAATTTTTTCATTGTTTTGACCTCCATCTATTTTTTCTGTGCCCAGGCACAGAAAGATGGTAGCATAGACGGACAGTCCAAACAATATCCTTGCTGCATAGTATCTCCTGAAGATGTATATTGTAAGATGATGCATTTTTTCTATAAAAATAGGATAACAGGAAAAATCCGGCACAAAACGGAGGTTTTGTGCCGGATTATGTTGTGAGTAAGGATGCTAAGCTGTTTTGCGCTTTTTTGCGGACAGATACTCAAATACGCACACGCCGGCTACTACGGCCAGTCCCACAAAATCGGTGAGCGTATCCGGGAACATCATGCACAATCCGCCTCCCGCCAGCACCAGACGCAGGACAGGGTTCATCTTCCGGAACAGCGTACCGTTCAGGGCGGCCGCCACACCGAAGAGGCCCACCAGAGAGGTGATAACAATCTGGACCACCTGGAGGATATTGGTGTCCACCAGCAGCATGGCCGGGTTGAAGGCAAAGATATACGGCACAATAAAGGCCGCAATGGCCAGCTTGGTGGCGTTGATGCCCGTCTTCATGGGGTTGGATTTCGCAATGGCGGACCCGGCGTAGGCCGCCAGGGCCACGGGGGGCGTGATGTCCGCCACGATGCCGAAATAGAACACAAAGAAGTGGGCGGGAATCTTCCCGATGCCTAGAGTAATCAGAATGGGAGCGCAGGTGGAGGCCATGATGCAGTAGTTGGCCGTGGTGGGTACGCCCATACCCAGCACGATGCAGCACAGCATGGTGAGAAACAGGGCGATGAACATGGCCAGAGCCTCGTTGGGGATCATGCGGCTGATGTTCACAACCGCGCTGACCAGCTTGGAGGCCAGGCCCGTTACGGTGATGCACCCGGCCACGATGCCCGCCATGGAGCAGGCCACCGCCACGGTGATGCACCCCCGGCCGCCGGCCTCCAGGGAGCCGCCGATCATGGCGCCCAGATCCTTAGCGGCATGGACGGCGAAGCCCTCCCTGTGCTGATTTTTGCTGTCTAGGAAAATATTGGGCAGGCTCACCAGGATCGTCAGCACGATGGCAATGGCGGCGGAGAACTGGAGGGTCCGGACCCCGGTGGACACCAGGGCGACCAGTACGATCAGGGGGATGAGCAGATAAATGCTCCGAATCAGGATTTTCAGCTTTGGCAGCTGGTCCCGGGGGATGCCCTGGAGCCCCAAGCGCTTGGCCTCCAGGTGGACGGCCAGGAAGATGCCGGTGAAGTACAGCAGGGCGGGCAGAACGGCTTTCATAGCCACGTTGGCGTAGGAGGTACTCATGTACTCCGCCATGAGGAAAGCGGCCGCGCCCATGATGGGGGGCATGATCTGCCCGCCGGTGGAGGCGGCGGCCTCGACGGCGGCGGCGAACTCGCCCTTATAGCCGGTTTTCTTCATCATGGGGATGGTCACCGACCCGGTGGTCACGGTATTGCCCACGGAGGAGCCGGACACCATGCCGCACAGGGCGGAGGAGATGACCGCCACCTTGGCCGGACCGCCGGAGGAGGAGCCCGCCGCGCAGTTGGCCAGATCAATGAAAAAGCTGGAAATGCCGGTGCGCTCCAGAAACGCGCCGAAAACAATGAACACGGCAATAAATTTCGCGCACACCTGAATAGGCGTGGACATTACGCCGGAGGTGCCGAAAAACAGGGTGAAAATAACCCGGGGCAGGCCCTGGCCGCTGGCAAAGGTATAAATCAGCAGCGCGCCCACCACGAACAAAATGGGCAGGCCCACGCACCGCCGGCACAGCTCCGCCAGACAGAGAATGCCCACGATGCCCAGAATGATGTAAAACCACGCGCCGGATACGGCATCCGGATTGGAGGGGTCGATTTTGGCGGCGCTGGTGATGACCTTGACCAGACTGCTGTAGCGGAAGCAGTAGTAGAAAAACGACCCCGCGCCCAGGAACATCACAACGATATCATACCAGGGCATTCTGTTGGGCGTCACATGCCCCTTCCGGGCGGGGTAGTTCAGATAGCCCATGATGATAATCAGCCCCAGAAAGGCCGTCAGCCGGATGGGCAGGTCCGCCGTACTCCACAGGGTTGACCAAACGCAGTACAGGGAGAACAGCGCCGAGATAACGCTGACCACCACCTTGGGCTTTCCTTCCCAGATCCGGGTGGCGGATTCCCGGTCATACTTGCGCATGACCTCGTCCATATCCGCGGCTGTGCCGATCTCCACATCCGGAAGGTCTTTCCTCTCTTCTTTGCTCATACGCGCAGGCTCCTTCCATTCAAATTCCTGCCGTATGGAAAAGGCGGAGAAATCTCCGCCTTTTCCATACGGCAAGGGCCGCCCAGGCGGCCCTTGCCAAAGGGGGGATACAATCAATAGGTGCCGGCCTTGATGGTGTAGGCGCTGTAGTAGGGGGAGGACGCCAGCAGGTCGTTGACGTGGCTCTCGTCCAGACTTACCAGATACACGGGCTTGGAGGTGGCCAGGTCCACAATGGCGTTGGTGGGCGCGCCGGCCACGATGAAGGCCGCGTCGATCTTGCCGTCCTTCAGGCTCTCGGCGCTGTCGCCGAAGCTCTGGTACACGGGGCTGATGCCGCTGTCGGCGTCAATGCCGTAGGCGCCGAGGATGTCAACGGCGTTGAAGTACACGCCGGAGCCGGAGGCGCCGATGGAGACCTTCTTCCCGGCCAGGTCCGCCACGGACTTGATGTCGGGGTTGGTGGTGACGATCTGGGCCTGCTCCATATACAGGGCGGCCACTACGGAGAAGCCGGCAACAGGGGCGTCAAACAGGCGCTCGCCGTTATAGGCGTAGCTCATCACGTCGGACTGGACAAAGGCCAGCTGCACATTGTCGCCGCTCAGGTCCTCGATATTGGCCTGGGAGCCGCCGGAGGTCAGGGCGGTAACGGTGAGGCCGGTGTTGCTGGAGACATAGCTGGACAGCACACCGCCGAAAGCGTAATAGGTGCCGGTGTCGCCGCCGGTGCCGAAGGACAGAGCCCTGGAGCTGCCGGTACCCGCGCCGTCCTTGACGGCGGCCACGGTCTTGCCCTTCTCAGAGAAATACTTGGCTGCGCCGGGATGATAGGGGACGCTGGTGACGGAAGCGGCGAAATCCAGGTCCAGCTCCTTGCCCTTGTCGTGCTGCTCGCTGAGAGCGTCCTTGTTCTCAAAGATGGCGGAGGTGAAAGCGTAGATGTCGTCCTCGGGGATATCGTCCCGGGCGATGACTACCGCGCCCACGGCCACCGTGCTGGTATCCACGGCGGCGGCGCCCTTGCCGCTGTCATCACCGCCGCAGGCGGCCAGGGAAAGGATCATGGTCATTGCCATGAAAAATGCAAATAACTTCTTTTTCATCGTCATTACTCCCTTTTCCAAAAGTTGTGTTGCTTGAGGATGCAGTTATTATACTCCTTTCTTGCAGAAAATGCAAGTATCAAATCCGCACAAATTCATCTGGCTGGGAAGGTGTTTTTATGAGATTCTACAAAAATATCCTGGAACACGCCTTGCCTCCGCTGAATATTCCTCTGTGATATGGAAATTCCGTCAAAAACAGCGTTTTTCTTCGGGCGCTGTCCTTTGGCCAATTTTTCTTTATTCTGCAAGTTTTCTCTCTTTATCCTGCAAAAGAAAAATTCATCCCTGCAAGACGGGAGGATAGGGAGAGGGGCATCCGCCGCAGCGGACGCTCCTCTCCCCGTTTACAGCAATATCCGCCGCGGCATATTGAAAATCCGCCGGATTTGTGGTATTCTGATTTTGTAAAAGCGGCGGGGCGTTTTGCAAAACGCCCTCGGATGGAGGCCCCTGGAGGAGGACCGGATATGGCATACTCACGAAAAAAGCTGGATTTGACAGGCCATCGGTATGGAAAGCTCACCGTGATCGGCCCGGCGGAAAATATCGGAACCCGGACGGCATGGCTGTGCCGCTGCGACTGCGGACGGGAAACCGTCGTGCGGTCAAACCGGCTGCGAAGCGGACACACCACCAGCTGCGGCTGCGTGGCGCCGGCATCCGGCGCCGGTATCCGGGGCCTGACCTATATCGACGGAACCTGCGTGGAGATGCTCCGGGCCAAAACAGTGCGGCGCAACAATACCAGCGGCGTTCCCGGAGTGGAGTGGGTAGCCCGGAAGCAGCGCTGGCGCGCCTCTATCTGCTTCAAGGGCAAGCGGCATTATTTGGGCAGCTACCGCAGCTTCGACGACGCGGTTAAGGCCAGAAAAGAGGCGGAGGAGGAATTTCACGACCGGTTTCTAAGGGAGTTCGCCGCTTCACAGGCGGCCGGCCAGGACTCTGTCCAGCAGGAGGAAGGTCCGGCTGAAAAAGAGCGGGCGATATGATAGGGGATGTATTGAAAAACCGGTAAGACAGCGGCGGATGGAAGCGCGGCGGGTTCTCCGCCTTGACCTTGTGCCATTTCTCCCTCTTCGTTTTGCTGCGAATTCTGGAGCTTGCGATAGGTTGATATGTTTGTCCGGCTGTGCTATACTTGCTTTGCCGCAGAGCGGCAGATATAGCATGGGCAAATTTTTTGAATGGAGGCAACCCTATGACAGACTTTTTTGAAAAGATGACTGAGGATTATGCGCAAAAACATTTTCCGGACGGCTCTGTATTTGCAAGCGCGCTGAAAACCGTCAAACGGAGAGGCATCGGCGGCTTCATCTTCTTTGGCTTGTTTTTGGCCGCTTCGCTGTATGGGCTGGTGTGGGCGATTGGCAGGACGCTTGAGCTCATGGCCGGGGGCGAGGAGGATATGCTGAGCGTCAGTATCGTGATCTGCGGATTTTTTGGCGTGGTCATTTTGGTCTGCCTGATCGTACTGTTCATTCTCATTAAGAACAGCCTGCAAAAGCAGGAGGATTACATCGCAAGCTCCGCAAAGCACAGCAAGCTGCCGGTGAGCGAGATCGAGACGTTTGAGCGGCAGGCAACGGCTTCGGACTGTTACATTCTGAAGCTGACGTCAGGACTTGACCGGGTGCTTTCCAATGGCACGAACAAGGACGGATTACTTACAAGGGATTATATTTATCTGGCTGACCCCGCCCAGACCGTTATGCGCGTGGACAGCTTAAAGGCGTGCTGCTTCAGCGACTATACCTATTATATTGATACAGGAAAGCACCATAAGAAGATTCACTGTCTGGCAATTTGCCTGATTGCTTCCAATGGCGTCAGCGTTCTTTCCGATACAACCGAAGAGGCGGGGCAGGCCCTTATGGCAATCCTGAAAGAGAGAAACGGCGCAATCGATACCAACGATGGAAACGTGTTGCCGGAGGGTGAGCTGGACGGCTACAAAAAGAAAGTGTTAGCCTGAGCTTAGGGCTTGTTTGAAACAAGCCCTATTAAGGAAATCTTCATCAAGAAGATTTTGTTCTATAAAAAATTCTCGCAGAAGGTCTTTCTGTTTGACCTTCTGCGAGGATTTTTATTCAATGGAGAGAAGAGCGGGACAAGTCTCCCTGTAGTGCGGCTTACTTCCGCTCCTTGGAGTCCACCACCTGCCGCAGCATGGCGGAAAACTGCTCCAGGCCCATAGCGCCCAGATCGCCCTCGCTCCGGTGCCGGACGGAGACGGTGCCCGCCTCCATATCCCGGTCACCCACCACCAGCATATAGGGGACCTTCTCCAGCTGAGCCTCCCGGATCTTCTTGCCGATCTTCTCGTTGCGGCCGTCCACCTCGACACGGAAGCCCTGCTCTTTCAGCTTCCCGGCCACTTCGGCGCAGTAGTCCGCCGCCCGGTCGGTCACCGGCAGGAACCGGACCTGCTCCGGCGCCATCCAGGTGGGCAGCGCCCCGGCGTACTCCTCGATGAGATAGGCCAGAGTGCGCTCATAGCAACCCAGAGACGTGCGGTGGATGATATAGGGTGTCTTCTTCTGTCCGTCGGCGTCCACGTACTCCATATCGAACTGCTTCGCCAGCAGCATGTCGATCTGGATGGTGACCAGAGTATCCTCCTTGCCGTAGACGTTCTTATACTGGATATCCAGCTTGGGCCCATAGAACGCGGCCTCGTCGATACCCACGGTGTACTGCACGTTCAGATCGTCCAGGATCTTCCCCATTACTGTCTGGGCCTCCTCCCACTGCTCCGGGGTGCCCTCGTACTTGTTGTTGGGGTTGGCGGGATCCCACTGGGAGAACCGGAAGGTACACTTGTCCAGCAGGCCCACGGTACCCAGGCAATATTTGGCCAGATCCAGGCAGCCCTTGAATTCCTCCTCCAGCTGCTCAGGGCGGAGGATCAGGTGGCCCTCGGAGATGGTGAACTGCCGCACCCGGATAAGCCCGTGCATCTCGCCGGAATCCTCGTTGCGGAACAGCGTGGAGGTCTCCCCCAGACGCATGGGCAGATCCCGGTAGCTGCGCCCCCGATTGAGGAACACATGATACTGGAAGGGACAGGTCATGGGCCGCAGGGCAAAGCACTCCTTGCTCTCGTCCATGGGGTCGCCCAGCACGAACATGCCGTCCAGATAGTGATCCCAGTGGCCGGAGATTTTATACAGCTCCCGCTTCGCCATATAGGGCGTCTTGGTCAGCAGATAGCCCCGTTTCTGCTCCTCGTCCTCCACCCAGCGCTGGAGGGTCTGGATGACCCGCGCGCCCTTGGGCAGGATGATGGGCAGTCCCTGGCCGATGACGTCCACGGTGGTGAAATACTCCAGCTCCCGGCCCAGCTTGTTGTGGTCCCGCTTGAGTGCCTCGGCCTGCCGGGCCAGGTACTCGTCCAGCTCCTCCTTCTTGGGGAAGGCCACACCGTAGATCCGCTGGAGGGTCTGGCGGCTGGAATCCCCCCGCCAGTAGGCGGCGTTGCAGGCGGTGAGCTTGACGGCGTTGCCCTTGATCCGCCCGGTGGAATCCACGTGGGGGCCGGCGCAGAGGTCGGTGAACTCGCCCTGCTTATAAAAGGAGATGACCGCGTCCTCGGGCAGGTCGTTGATAAGCTCCACCTTGTAGGGCTCGCCCCTTTCCTCCATGAAGGCGATGGCCTCCTCACGGGGCAGCTCGAAGCGCTCCAGCTTCAGCTTCTCCTTGCAGATCTTCCGCATCTCGGCTTCCAGCTCCGCAAGCTGGGACTCGGAGAAGGGCTCCGGGGTGTCAAAATCGTAGTAAAAGCCGTTGTCGATGCTGGGGCCGATGGCCAGCTTCACCTCCGGGTGCAGGCGCTTCATGGCCTGGGCAAGGACGTGAGAGCAGGTGTGCCAGTAGGTCTTGCGGTAGGTCTCGTTTTCAAAGGTGTACAGGTTTTCTTCGCTCATGGTGAGAACTCCTTTCCAAAATGGGGGCAAAAAAACTTCACCCCTGCTGATCGTCAGGGGTGAAGTGCAAAAAGCGGCTCCACGGTTCCACCCTGCTTACGGCGCACAGCGCCGTCGCTCGTGACCGCTGTAACGGGCGGGCCCGTCCCGGTCCTCCCGGGCGGCTCGGGAGTGGTACCGCCGGCGCTGTGCGCAGGAACCTTCCACCAAAACGGTCCCCTCTCTGTGCGCCGCCCTCCGGCTTCGTCTCCGTCCATGCCAATTTCTTATCTGTCACTATAGCACCGGCGCGGGCGGCTTGTCAAGGGGGAATTGCCGGAAAAGCCGTTCTTTTCGCGGAAGCGGTTTCCTCCGCGGGCGGGGCCGGGGCTGTCGAAACCACCAAAAACATCCGGCTGAAATTATGTAATCAGCCAAATCTTTTTCCTCCCGGCCAACCTTCCCTTGACTTCCCGCGGCGGTGAGATAATTATAATGTAGTAACATGCGGTCCGGACGTCCCCGCGCCCCCGCAGGACCGCGGCCAGTCAGGAAAGGATGTGCCGTCATGAAGCAGTTCACCTACACCATTACCAACCCCATTGGCATCCACGCCCGCCCCGCCGGGCTGCTGGTGAAGGCCGCCAAGGCCTGCCCCAGCACCGTCACCGTCGTCCGGACAGACGGCAGGTCCGCGCCCGCCTCCGGGCTCATCGCCCTGATGGCCCTGTGCGTCAAATGCGGCGAAACCGTGACCGTGACGGTGGAGGGCGGAGACGAGGAGGCCGGTCTCGCCGCCATGGAACAGTTCTTTCAGGACAATCTGTAGGGAGGCCGCGCTATGAAAACCGCAGCCGGAAAAACCATTCAGAACGGGATCGCCATCGGTCCCCTGCGGGTCTGCCGGAGGGAGGAGACGCAGCTCTGCCGGACCTCCGCCCTTACGCCGGAGGAGGAGTGGACCCGCTTTACGGCGGCCTGCGGCGAGGCCAGGGCTCAGCTGGCGGAACTTTACGGTAAGGCTCTGGACCGGGCGGGCCGGGACAGCGCGGCCATTTTTGAGATCCATCAGATGCTGCTGGAGGACGATGACTATCTGGAGGCGGTAAGGGATCTTCTGGAAACCCAGGGCGTCAGCGCCGCCTATGCCGCCATAGCGGCGGGGGAGCGCTTCGCCGCCCTTTTCTCCGCCATGGAGGACAGCTATATGCGCTCGCGGGCCGCCGACATAGAGGATGTTTCCCGCCGGGTAGCGGATATCCTCACCGGCAAAAGGGAGCCTCTTCCCCAGGAGGGCCCTCCCGCCATTCTGGCCGCCGGAAGCCTGACCCCCGGCGAGGCGATGGCCCTGGACCGGTCCCGGCTGCTGGGGCTGGTTACCCGCCGGGGATCCGAAAACAGCCACACGGCCATCCTGGCCCGGGCCATGGGCATTCCCGCCCTCACCGGGGTGGACTTCGACGAGGGCTGGGACGGCAGGCCGGCGGTGCTGGACGGAGAGCGCGGCTGTCTCTGCATCGACCCGGACCCCGATTTTCTGGACGCCATGAGGGCGCGGCAGACGGACGCCCTGCGGCAGGCGGACCGCCTGCGGGCGCTGAAGGATCTGCCCAGCGTTACGCTGGACGGGAGAGAAATCCGGATTTACGCCAACGCCGGCAGCGTTCAGGACGCCGCCATGGCGCTGGACAACGGCGCTCAGGGCATCGGCCTCTTCCGCAGCGAGATGCTCTGCCTGGCGTCCGGGAGCATTCCCGGCGAGGAGCAGCAGTTCGCCGTCTACAGGCAGGTGGTGGAGACCATGGCCGGGCGGCGGACGGTCATCCGCACGCTGGATGCCGGCGCGGACAAACATCTCCCCGGCCTCTGCGGGGATAAGGAGGAGAATCCCGCCCTGGGCTGCCGGGGAATCCGCGCCAGCCTGACCCGGCAGGATCTTTTCCGGCAGCAGCTGCGGGCGGTCCTGCGGGCCGCGGCCTTCGGGCCGGTGGCCGTCATGTTCCCCATGATCGCCTCCCTCTGGGAGGTCCGGGAGGCGAAAGCACTGCTGGAGGCCTGCCGGGCCGAGCTGGAGGCCCAGGGCGTTGCCGCAGGGCCGGTGGAGGTGGGCATCATGGTGGAAACCCCTGCCGCCGTGGTGATGGCGGAGGAGCTGGCGGAGGAGGCGGACTTCTTCTCCATCGGCACTAACGACCTGACACAGTACACCCTGGCCGCCGACCGGCAGAATCCCGGGCTGGAGCGCTTCTGTGATCCCCGCCACCCCGCCGTTCTGCGGATGATCCGCCATACGGCGGAGGCTGCGCACCGGCATGGCTGCCAGGTGGGCATCTGCGGAGAGCTGGGGGCGGACCCGGCGCTGGCAGAGGACTTTCTGCGGATGGGCCTGGACTCCCTGTCTGTCGCTCCCTCCGCCGTCCTCCCCCTGCGGGAGTACATCCGGAGCCTGGACCTGGGCCGGGATGCGGGGCCCGCCAGCCAGTAGGAAACCAGCCGGAGCGTGCTGCACCAGACAGCGCGCTCCGGCTGATTTTCATGCCACATCCCCGGGCCCCAGAATGTCGGTATAAACCGCGCCGGCACCGTTCTCCAGCAGCGTGCGCGCGGCGGCGGCGTCATTGACGGTGTGGACGTATACGGTCAGTCCGTATTCCCGGGCAACGGACGCGTAGGCCGGGTCCCACCAGCCGTCCCATATGACGATCCCCTCAATGCCCTTCTCCGCGCAGTACGCGGCCCGCTCCCGGAAGGCTTCGGCGGTTTGACCG
>ERZ779621.211-NODE-211-length-34771-cov-10.051993_pt1 | contig 34771 bp, 29 predicted proteins | sample MGYA00514215_ERZ779621 | MGnify/ENA primary metagenome ERZ779621 (study PRJEB29562, sample SAMEA4376715) | mouse gut metagenome | isolation source: Cecum | study: EMG produced TPA metagenomics assembly of the A DSS colitis mouse model was used to assess the...
CCTGGGCCTGTTCTTCATCCTGGCACTCCTGCATGAAAATAACGAACTCATCTCCTCCGCATCTGCCCAGAATATCATTGGAACCAATCATATAGGAAAGAATCTGCGCAACCCGTTTCAGACACTCGTCCCCCACCTGGTGGCCATACTGTTCATTGATCCGTTTCATGTGATCCACATCACACAAAAAAAGCGTCCCTCCGCGCGTTTCTATCATCCGGGATGCAATCCGCTCTTCTGCTATACTTTTCTTCAATAACCTTGTCAGCTGATCCCATTCTTCTTCATTCGGCCTTCTCTTATTCGACCCTTCCTTCATCCTCTGCCCCTCCCTGAATGTCGCAACAAGAAATTGTTCACCTCATACAAATAATCTGAAGAAATCTGAAAATTTCATTTTAACCATTATACCCCCCCCCTAATCGAAAAAGTCAACGTTTTCCTCACAATAAGCTTTGAAATGCCGCTTTTACAGCCTCCTGCAAAATTTAATATAAATTGGTGTTTTGTTTCATTTGAATTTATAGTAAAATGATGTATATGAACTGAATGAATACATAGAAACGGCTTTTGCCAAAAGGAGCGGCGCTTATGATAGAATTTCTCAGCCAATTGAATGAAGAGACAAGAATTCTCCTGGTGCTTTCCGTAATTCTGTTTTCCGGATTTATCATGACGAGGCTTACCAATACCCTGAACATGCCCAAGGTCAGCGGATATATTCTGGCAGGTATCCTGATTGGTCCCTGCTGTCTGAATTTTGTCCCAAAACAGATCATCGGTTCCATGAGCTTTGTCAGCGACCTGGCCCTGGCTTTTATCGCCTTCGGCATCGGAAAATTCTTTAAAAAGGAAGTACTCCTGCGGACGGGAAAGCGGATCGTGGTCATAACCCTCAGCGAAGCCCTGGCCGCCGGTGTGCTTGTAACCCTGCTGTTGAAGCTGATCTTCAACCTGAGCTGGGATTTCGCCCTGATCCTGGGAGCCATCGCTACTGCCACGGCCCCCGCAAGCACCATGATGACCATCAATCAATACAAGGCAAAGGGCGAATTCGTAGACACCCTGCTGCAGATCGTGGCTCTGGACGATGTGGTCTGTCTGCTGGCCTTCAGCATCGTTTCCGCAGTCATCAACGGTAATGCTGCGGGAAGCCTTTCCGCCCAGGATATCCTGATCCCCATTGCCTATAATTTTCTGATGATTGCCCTGGGTGTGTTCTGCGGATACTTTTTGAGCCGGCTGCTGATTCCCGCCAGAAGCCGGGACAACCGCCTGATCCTGGCCATTGCCATGCTCCTGGGACTGTCCGGAATCTGCGCCGCCATTGACATCTCCCCCCTGCTGTCCTGTATGGTATTCGGCGCCGTATACATAAACCTGACCCGGGATAAAAAGCTGTTCCGCCAGATCAATAACTTCACTCCTCCTGTGATGTCTATTTTTTTTATCGTCTCTGGCATGAATCTGGATTTAAACGCTCTGACTACAGTAGGCGCCATCGGCGTAAGCTATTTTTTAATCCGCATTGTGGGCAAATATATGGGAACCTATATCAGCTGCCTGGTCATGAAAACCAGCCCTGCCGTCCGCAATTACATGGGGCTTGCCCTGATTCCCCAGGCCGGCGTGGCTATCGGTCTCGCCTTTTTGGGCCAGCGTATGCTGCCGCCGGAAACTGCCGGTATGATGCTGACCATCATACTCTCCTCCTCTGTGCTCTATGAGATGGTGGGACCTGTCAGCGCCAAAGCGGCACTGTTCCTGTCGGGCAGTATCACCCACATGAAAGACCCGGCTCCGGAGGGAAGCGAAATACATGAGGCGGATGAGGAAGAGCTTGCCGCCGGACTCCGCTCCCAGGGGGAAGAACACGACCTTGATCCAGAACCGCTCCAGAAAGAAGAGCACGACCTTGATCCAGGACCGCTTCTCCAGGAGGATGAAAGCGTGTCCTTCGCCAAATCCCTCTCTCAGGGAAACGGACATGAGCCTCCTACGGACGCCCGCTTCACGAAAAAAAAGCACAAGCACCCAGCAGACCCCCATTCTGCGGATAAGGCACATGAATCACAGGCACATGCTTCCTACAAGGCTGAGGAACACGAATGTCTGGCGGATCCCCACTCCCCGGAGGATGACAACGAGGATGACGAGATAGCCGCTGTCCTGCCTGAGCTGCGGGAGTACAGCAAAGGTGTGGACGAAAACGATTATGATATTGAGAAAGAATTAAAGCCTCCTAAGACCAAGAAAAAGAAAAAGCATAAAAAAGCCGCCGCGAAGCTGCAGAAGGCCATGGGATAGCCATGAGATAGAAAGGGCCGTTCTTGTTACCGGATAACCATTGGGTAACAAGGACGGCCTCATTATAGAAAAATGAGCAGTTACTTAAATGCATAATCGGCTGTCAGCGCACTTACACCGTAAAATCAAATGTTAATGTTGTTCCGTCATAAAATACAACGGTCAGGGTATGGCCTCCCTCAGGTATGGAAACAGACGGATCCATCACAGTAAGCGTCAGCACATTATCCTCCAGGCCTCCCTCAGAGCTATAATCCGCTGTGAATCCCAGCTTTTTGTCGATCCCGCTGATCTGGGTCTGGCCATTGTCGTAAAGCCCATATACGCCCTGGTTGAACACCACCTTGAGCTTCGCGCCGTTTGAAGCGCTGAGAACCGTTACCCCTGTAATTTGGGGCTTGGATGTTTCATCCGGATCCGGAACGGTATATTCAGGGATCTGCTTATAGCTGTAGAACTCCTCCCTGTTGCCACTTGCATCCTCTGAAGCATAGCAGAACCACTGCCCCTCTTTTACGCCTTTGATCGTTACATAGCTCAAACCGTATCCCATGGAAGCCTTCATGCCATTAGCATAAATCTGCGCGGGATCCTTGGCAGTGATCGTACCCGCGCCCTCTACCTGATCCAGAACCGCATAGTAAAGGGTGCCTGCTTCGTCTGAGCTGACAGTAACCTTTATGGTATCCGCATCTACCCATTCGATGCTTCTTGCGTTAACGCTGGGCGCCTGCAGGTCAAGATAACAAGTACCCTTTAGCTGTGTACCGTCCTTCAGGTTGATCAGAATCGTATAGGTATTATTGCCTTTAGGGATGCTGCCTCTTTGCATGTACACACGATAAATCTTATTATCGGAAGTCCTGACCTCTCCAAGCGTTGTCTGGTTCAGCGGACAGCTTATATCAAACTGCTCCAGAACCAGACCTTCCAAAGTGGCAGTCTCCAGCTCTATCTCAAATCCATACAGGAATTCACCGTTTCCCTGCTTCTCGGCAAATGCCTTGGCTCCTTTGATTGCAGCCGCCTTCTCCTCGTAGACTTCTCCGTCTATGGAAAGGCTGTTTACCAATGTAGATTTTCCCTCTGTATTGACAGCCACATAATACATGGTATATGACATGCCCTCGGTCAGACCGGTAACGGTAAAGACGTTCTCATGCTGTTCCATCAAAGTCTTGACACCAGACCCTATAATTTCTGATTCCGTTGCTTCAGCTGATCCCCCTGTGGAAGCCGCCCGTGCCGAAGCCTTCCCGTTTTCCCTCAAAATATAGTAAAAGTATCCTGGTACGTCTGAATTATAGGTAATCCTCGCCTCGCTGATACTCGTGCGGACAGCGTTAATACCCGCAATCTGCGCACAATCTGTCCTGTACGCAAAGACCCTGGAAATAGATGTTCCATCGGCAAGTGTGATCTGTATATCGTATTCCTGATCCCTGTAATAAGTAGTCGCCAGGTCATAAACCATATTATCATTTGTGGAAACAGACAGAATCGTCATATCAGAGCCGCCGCTGTTGCATATGATGCTGAACGCTTCCAGCGCAAGAGGCTGATCTGTCTTTCGGTTCAAAGTGACTCTGATGTGACCGCTGCCCAAAACCTGCACGCTCTGAATCTCAAAGCTTCCTTTTTCGGGCGCTGCAGGCTTCTCTGCCGGCGCTGCGGAGCCGTTATATTTCGCCGCCTCTTCGGCTTTTACCACAGCCTCGCTCCTGCCTTCTCTGCCTTCCTGCTTCCCATGTTCCTGATAATGCCTGTAAGCCGCCAGGATATCATTGCCGAAGACAGCCTGTAAATCACCGTACCTGTTAAGATAATCCACAGGGTCAAAATCGGTTCCATTATCTCTGTGTTCAAAGGCCCCATAGGAAAGATAGTGCGCCACATACGCATCCCAGTCATCCCCAAACGCATCCTGGAGATCCGGATATTTCTCTCTGTATTGGACTATGTCTATCATCTCATTCATTTCCCTGCCCTCTGAGAGCCCAAAGTTCATAAAATGCTCCAGCAGAGCCGCCCTGTCATAGCCATATGCTTCCTTCAGATCCGGATACTTATCCGCATAATAGCGTTCGTCAAAAACTGTTTCTATTCCTATACCTGCCGCATGGGTATAACTGATGCTTCCCAGCGCTATCGCTCCTGCGGCGGCCGCGATGGCGATCCTCCTGCCCGCTTTTACCGCCCTTGCCAATCCCCTTTTGAATACTTCCCTCATTGCCTTGTTTTTCCTTTCTAATTTTTCATCTGTCATTAATCATAATTCTTTTTTCCCTCAGCGTCAAGTAAAGTCATCCGTGAGATCAGCTGCTTTGTCCGCAAAGACGAGTCTGAATACCTCCTTAAAAAAATTAACACCTGAAAGTATCAGAATGCCTTTCAGGTGTTAATTTCTCAGGTCTATGGAAAAAGTCATCAGTGCAAGTTTTATACCGTCGGTTTTGGAATTTCACCCTGCCCTGAAGATATTCCTGATATTCAGTTGTTTTTACAAAACCTTAATGATGGAACAACCTGATCCCGGTGAAAGCCATCACCATGTCATACTGATCACAGCACTGGATAACCGCATCGTCCCGGACGGATCCGCCGGGCTGGGCGATATATTTCACTCCGCTCTTATAGGCTCTCTCAATATTATCCGAGAAGGGGAAAAACGCATCGCTTCCCAGCGTAACATCCTGCATTTGATCCAGCCACTCCCGCTTCTCCTGCCGGGTAAACACCGGCGGCTTGGCCCGGAAAATTCTTTCCCAGGAGCCGTCCGCCAAAACATCCATGTATTCGTCGCTCATATACACATCGATGGCATTGTCCCTGTCCGCTCTGCCCAGTCCATCCAAAAACTCCAGTCCCATAACCTGAGGCGACTGGCGCAGAAACCAGTTATCCGCCTTCTGGCCCGCAAGCCTGGTGCAATGGATCCGGGACTGCTGTCCGGCTCCGATGCCGATGGCCTGTCCGCCCTTTACATAGCACACAGAATTAGACTGGGTATACTTCAGGGTGATCATTGCAATCTTCATATCCAAAAGCGCCTCCGCCGGTATCACCTTGTTGGCCGTGACGATATTGGAAAACAGACCGCTGTTGATATCCAGTTCATTCCGGCCCTGCTCAAAGGTAATACCGTACACCTGCTTTTTTTCCAGCGGTGCAGGCGTATAGGAAGCATCGATCTGGATCACATTATATGCACCCTTCTTTTTCTCCTTCAGCACAGCCAGCGCCTCATCCGTATAGCCGGGAGCAATCACTCCGTCGGATACCTCTCTCTTGATCAGCCTGGCGGTATCCAGGTCACAAATATCCGAAAGGGCGATAAAATCCCCAAAGGAGGACATTCTGTCCGCGCCTCTGGCCCTGGCGTAAGCACAGGCTAAAGGCGACAGCTCTCCCAGATCCTCAACCCAGTAAATCTTTGCCAGAGTTTCGTCCAGCGAAAGTCCCACCGCCGCGCCTGCAGGCGACACATGCTTAAAGGAAGCCGCTGCGGGAAGACCTGCCGCCGCCTTCAGCTCCTTCACCAGCTGCCAGCCGTTAAAGGCATCCAGAAAATTGATATAGCCCGGCCTGCCGTTTAACACCGTCACCGGCAGCTCCCCTCCGTCCTCCATGTAGATTCTGGAAGGCTTTTGATTGGGATTACATCCATATTTCAATTCGATTTCTTTCATAAAACTAACCATGCCTTTCCGTATATTGACCGCCCCACGGCCATTCCTTACTCTGCATCAAGGCAGTCTTACTGCTCTGCCCCCCATTTTTATTCATGATCCGGGTCTCGTAACCTCCGGACGCAATATCGATGTACCGCACAAACAGAGAAACCTTGTTTTCCTCATTTAGATTCTCCCAGAGCATTTGGGTAAACTCGTCAATGTTCCCTTCCACAGCCACGGTCTTGGGCTCTCCCTGAAAGCTTGGAAGCGGATTCCCGTCATGCATATAGGTATGTATGAAACGGCCCTCTCCCGGACATACATTGTCGTAGGCGTAGGTGTATCTGCAGCAACAGGACGGGTCTCCTCCATTGCTCTTCAGAATCGACATGGCAAAATCAAAGGCGCCCTCCTCAATATGCATCACACCCGAAATCCTGGGCGTATAGTTGGGACCGTCCGGTTCAAATTCACGGCATCTGAGCGACTGCTCCAGGCCCAGCCCCTTTTCCAGTCCCTCATAAATGGTATCCGTCTGATCTCCATTAGTAACAATCGTATCCTTTCCCAGCACCCGCACCGGCGCATATATGATCAGACTGGGATCCTCCAGCTTGGACGGGTCAAAGGCCTGGGTCCGGATGCCTTCTCCTTCCGTCACAAAGACACGGTTGCGGCTGTTAGAGCTCCTTCCCATAATAAAGTATGCGGCCACGGCATATTTTCCGTCCCGGGAACGGCCTATAACGATCCCTCTCCCGGGATATGCATTGCTTTTCAGCTCCTGCTCCAGTTGCAACATGCTTCTCCTCCTTCCAGGAAAAATACCTGCATCATGTCAAAAACACCTCGCGGAACTACTCCGCGAAAAGTAACCCTATTCATCTACACTATAGTTGGGCGCTTCCTTGGTGATATGAATATCATGAGGATGACTCTCTTTCAGTGACGCCGCGGAAATCTTAATAAACCTTCCGGTCTCCTTCAGCTCCTGAATATTGTGCGCTCCGCAATAACCCATGCCGGAGCGCAGACCTCCCAGCAACTGGAACACAGTGTCTTCCACAGCTCCCTTATAAGCCACGCGGCCCTCCACACCTTCGGGAACCAGCTTCTTGGCATTCTCCTGGAAATAGCGGTCCTTGCTTCCGTTCTCCATGGCGGCAATGGAGCCCATGCCCCTGTAAACCTTATATTTCCTTCCCTGGAACAGCTCATAGTCCCCGGGGCTTTCCTCACAGCCCGCAAACATGCTTCCCATCATGCACACACTGCCTCCTGCGGCAATGGCCTTGGTAATGTCGCCGGAATACTTGATTCCGCCGTCGGCAATGATAGGAATATTGTACTCTTTAGCTACATTATAGCAGTCCATAATCGCCGTAATCTGAGGCACCCCGATGCCCGCCACTACCCGGGTGGTGCAGATGGATCCGGGCCCGATACCCACCTTCACGGCATCCGCTCCCGCCTTGATCAGATCCGCCGCTGCCTCTCCGGTAGCCACGTTGCCGGCAATCACCTGAAGCCCGGGGAATTTTTCCTTGATCATCCTCAGGCAGTTTAATACATTCTGAGAATGCCCATGAGCGGAATCCAGTACAATCACATCCACCTTTGCGTCCACCAGGGCTCCCACCCGGTCCAGCACATTAGCGGTTATGCCTACGCCTGCCCCGCACAAAAGTCTGCCCTGCTCGTCCTTTGCGGCCAGCGGGTATTTTATGGTCTTCTCAATATCCTTTATGGTGATGAGTCCCTTCAGATTAAAGTCTTTATCTACTATAGGAAGCTTTTCCTTTCTGGCCTTTGCCAGGATCTGCTTCGCTTCCTCCAGCGTAATATCCTCATGGGCGGTAATCAGTCCTTCGCTGGTCATGGACTCTTTTATTTTTTTAGTGAAATCAGTTTCGAATTTCAGATCGCGGTTGGTAATGATACCCACCAGCTTACGGCCCTCCGTGACGGGAACGCCGGAGATGCGGAACTTGCCCATTAGAGCGTCTGCGTCCGCCAGAGTATGTTCAGGAGTCAGTGAAAAGGGATCGGTGATGACACCGTTTTCAGAACGCTTTACCTTGTCGACCTCCTCGGCCTGGGCCTCAATCGACATGTTTTTATGAATGATTCCGATCCCCCCCTGCCGGGCCATGGCAATCGCCATACGGTGCTCTGTCACAGTATCCATTCCCGCGCTCATCATAGGAATGTTCAGCCTGATCTTCTTTGTCAGCCAGGTAGTCAGGTCCACCTGATTGGGTATCACCTGGGAAAACGCCGGCACCAGAAGTACGTCGTCAAAAGTGATCCCTTCACCGATAATCTGTCCCATCTTCAATCCTCCTGTGTTTAATATATAACTCATAACCCCGGAGAAAGACTTCCGGGGTTACGTTTAATTTCATATGAGTGTATCAAAGTTTTGCCTTAAAGTCAATGATAAGTTTGACCTTTAATCCTCCTGAAACCTCTCAATTGTTACTTTTCACGGCTTCGCCGTTCAAAGCAACATGATGCACACAAAATGAGCAAAAAGCGCTCATTTTGGCGCGTGCTGTCTCGGGTTTTTGTGCAAACAGCGCACAAAAACACCTCGCGGCCCCTACCCGTGAAAAGTAACTCTCAATTCTACATTTATGCTTCCTGTCCTTTTTGTCATAGCTGATTCCCACTAATAGAATCTCACCGGCATATTCTTTCAATGCTCCGGCATACTCACGGCTTCTGATCTGACTGATCGCTCCCTCCGCCGCAGTATCCCATTTCAGCTCCACCACCATTGCCGGCTTATCGGAATGCTTTCTTGGAATAAAGGCAATATCCGCAAATCCTTTTCCGGCCGGCATCTCCCTAATCAAGGTATAATCCTTTCTCGCGCAATAATAGGCAAGCGTAATCGCACAGCTCAATGATAGTTCGTTATGATATGCCAGCACAGATGTATTTGCCGCATGTATGCTGTCCAGTCCTTGCGCAACAGCCTCTCCGTCCCCTTGTAAAGTGGCTTTAAGCAACGCCTCCGAAGCACGCAGCGATCTCGCAATTTCTTCCCATCCGCTGCTTTCCATAGCGTTCTCAAATTCGTCCGCCACTTCCTGGTTGGGAATATATGCCTCCTGCTCCTTCCCATCATACGCCAGGTATCCCAGATGAATCAGCAGTGTCATCACATCATCCCTGCTTCTGACACCAGTCATGTCATTTTGGAACTTCTGAGGATTTATCTTGCATCGCTGTCCCCCCAGCATCCCTATCACGGCATCCTTCAACCCGTCAAAATCCATATCAATATACATCTTAAGTGCTTCATAAGTCTCGGTTCCTGTCCAATAATTACCAAATTCCCGACTCAGCATAGCCTCGACAACGGAACGCGGGCTGTACACGGAGCCGACTCTGCTAAAATAGTATCCGTCATACCAGTGCTTCGCTTCCTCAAATTCCATATGATATCGCCCGCACAAATCACAAACTTCCATTTCCGTAAATCCCACATACTCTGACAAAGCTCCTGGATTAACCATGGTAAATTCTTTAAAATTATTTAATGCAGACTGCGTTCCATATTTTTTTACCGGTAAAATACCCGTCATATAAGCCAGCCTTATATATTTTGAGGCAGGTGCACTTTTAAACAGACCTCTCAAAAAACCAATATATTCTTCCTGTGCCTTTTCATCAAATCGGTCCTCACGAAACAAACAATCCCACTCATCAATAATAACTACAAACTTTTCTCCCTCTGCCTGATTAATATTTGCCAGTGCCAGGGGCAGTGAATCGACTTCTTTATCAATCACTTCCGGATATTCCGTCCTAAGCTCACTGATAACCTCTCTTTGGAGTACAGTCTGAACCTGCCTTGCATTTCCTGCCATAGTTCTAAACCAGGATATATCCAAATATAATACGGAAGATTTATTGATCTGTTTCTCGTAAGAAAAATCCAACGCAATCTGCAGATTTTCGAACAGTCTGTGAGAATTGCAGGATTTATCATAGTATGCCGCCAGCATTTTCGCCGCCATAGATTTGCCGAAGCGTCTCGGCCTGCTGACGCACAGATACTTCTGTTCAGTCTCAAGAACCTTATTCGTAAAAGCAATCAGTCCTGACTTATCCTGATAGATCTCTGAGTTCACCGATTCTTCAAATGCCTCATTTCCGGGATTCAGATAAATCCCCATACTGCATCACCCTCCTTACAGCCATCCAGGCAACGCCGCGTCCTGCCGCAGAAAGCATTTCCATATTGCTGCATGAAACAGATGTTACAGCTTCGGCCCTTCCTCAGTCGGAAAACACCTTTCGCGGAGCAACATTTTTCATGATCTTGATCATTTCCGGCGAAGGGCTCAGCAAAAGCTTCTCCCCGCCTTCATAATACATGGCATAGCGCAGATCCGGCTTTTCCTCAATACCAATGCTATAATCCTTCTGCTTTACATTGCGGTTTTTGTAATTGTCCAGATGATAGCTCTTGATGGGAGCAAGGATCTCCACCTTGTCCAGGCTGTATGTGGCCACACGCTTCCTCCTGGATTTGGCCATCACCTTATCGATAACCAGCTCCTTATCCAGGTACAGATACTCATATTCCAGATCCGTGAACAGATTCACGAAATATGCACCCACACCCGTCACCACGGCAAGAATCATCAAAATTACATTCATAGTCAAAAACATCAGCAGCGCCAATGCCACCGTCAGCATGATCAACAAATATTTAAAAAACTTACCCAAAATGGAAGGCTTTGCCTTCACAAGACATTCAACATATGCTTCACTCATTTTCCCACCCTAAATCCCTTTCCGTTATAATTTATATTCATATAATATGATATCTCAACTTCCCCGAACTTGCAAGACAACTTTCCCAAATCCGCCCCTTTTTATCCTTTTTTTAGATTATTGTTAGACCGGGTTCATTGACAATGCCCCTCCCGCCTCGTATTATATTAATTGTCACAGACAACACAAATTCAAGACATCACAAGCTCAAAGGCGGAAGGCGGACAATTATGCCGGTAATGGACGAATTCAAAGAGGAACGGGAAGCCCTGAAGCACGGGACTCCAAAACAGAAATTTTCGTATTTCATGGACTATTACAAATGGCACTTGGTTGCTGGGATCGCAATCATCGGAATTGTGGTGTCTCTGATCCATCAGATAGCCACGAGCAAGGATACGGCGCTGTATGTATGCCTGATCAATGCGGTGGAGCGCGGCTTCGGTGAAAGCAACTCCGGGGGCAGGGATCCCTTCATGGAATATGCCGGCATCGACCCGGGCGCCTACAGCATCATATACGACACCTCTGTCCAGGTCAATTCCGGCTCCCCCGACGAGGTTGCCTCTGCCCAGAAGCTGATGGTATATATTGCCGCCGCAGAGCTGGACGTGATCGTCACTAATCCCTCCTCGCTGGAACGATATGCCTATCAGGATGACTTTATGGACCTGCGGGAGCTTCTCACACCGGAGCAGTTTGACCTGTACGAACCCTTCTTTTATTATGTAGACGGAGAGATTATAAAAGAATTCGAAGCTGCCTCCGAGGCTTTGGACACCGATTATGTACTCCAGGCTCCGAATCCCCGGAAACCGGAGAACATGCAGGATCCCATCCCCGTGGGAATATATCTGGACGGCTGTGAATCCATCCGGGAGGATTACTATTTTCAGCAGGATGAGGTGGTACTCAGCGTGCTGGTGAATACCACCCGGCCCGATACAGCAGCTCTATATATTGATTATCTGATGCAATAATACACTTCCTCTGGATACTTAAATGCAAAAAAAACCGGGATACAGCTTCCTGTATCCCGGTTCAGCCTTCCCTAATTCTGCTCTGAATCATAGAAAATCTCCAAAACCTGGAAATCATCCTGTTCCAGACTCATCTCCAGAGAAACCCTGGACTCACTGTCCTGAAAGGTGTACATCAACGTTCCGTTTTCGTCAACCGCCGCTAACTCCGTGTAGGTTTTGGTTTCAATATCATAACAGAGCAGCCTGCCCACCCTCGAAAGCGACGATCCGCGGTAGTTAACAATAACCATTCTGTCCAGTACCGCATAGGAAAAAAAATCCCCCTCCTTCTCCAGCACATCCTTCGGCAGTTCAATCCATTCCATTGTATCTGCCTTATGGTCATATACATACAAACGCTTGTCACTGTCATAGCTCGTCCGCCAGGCACAGACCCTTCCGTTGGAGATTGGATTCAGCACCGGAACTGTGGTTTCCAGAAGGAGCGAATCCCCCGTATCCATATTCCGAAACTGCAGGCGGTATATGTCCTCTGCCGTCTCACAGAAGGTAAGCATCCGATTCATAACAGAAATGTGTTCGTAGGGGGTGCCTGCGATTCCCTCCTGAAGCCTTGTCAGCGTTCCTGATGTCAGGTCGTACTCATATGCGCTGAAGCCCTCCTCACCCGCCTTACTGTCATACCAATACACTCTGTTTCCGCAGACAGCCGGCGTAACCGACCAAATGTCTGAATTCATGTCCGCCTTGCTGATAATGATTTCCGGTGAAGCGCTTCCGTCCAGCGGCATTGCCTGCAATCGCCACCCTTCGTCGCCATAGTCCTCCCAAACCAGAGTGCTTTCATCGCAGACCATGTCGGAAATCTCCACGCACCAGTCCTCATCATACTGGTATATCAGCGCACAACTCCCGCTTTCCTTGTCATAGGCCCATATCTGGGTATTATACTGGGGTTCAAATTCCTTATTGTTTCCTGTCTCCTGATCCAACAAATAATCTCCAAAATAAGCAAGATAAAACACAGTATCCCCGTTGGCACAAAAGCAGCCGCTGATAGCATTCTCTGGCATGAACGGAGCAATCTGGGTGACCTGTGGCATGCGCTCCAGATATTCCACCTCCTGGTACATGCCCTTCCGAATCTCTTCTTCCTCCACCACGCGAATGGTCTCTACAGGCTTTGGGTCTGCGCCGCAGGCTGTCAAAATAAGCAGGAGGAATGATAGCAGTATAGCGCTTTTCTTCATAACTTCCCCTCCTCGTCTCCAACTAAAAACTCTCCTGCCGCTCCCCGCTGACTCCGGAAGTCAGCAGAACACAGCTCATTTCCCTTTGCAACTAAAGAAATGTAATTACATTTTAGAAAAACATATTATACTACAAATTTCTATTTATTCAATAATTATATTTAAATAGTCTTGTTGACGACATAAAGAACATACATCCTGGATACGAAAAGCGGATTGCAGGGCTACTGTCACAGCAGCTCCTTCAGCAGCCGGCCGGCACAGGCCGGGTCTGCCTTACCTTTCATAGCCTTCATGGTCTGTCCCACCAGATAGCCCAAAGCTCTCTCCTTCCCTCCCCGGTAGTCCTCCACGGACTGGGGGTTGGAGGCTATTACCTCTTCCACTACCTTTCGCAGGGCATCCTGATCGCTGACCATCTTCAGTCCCTTTTCTTCCACATACCGCTCCGGATCCACATCCTCTTCAAACATTACTTCAAAAATTTCCTTTGCCACAGTGGAATTAATAGTGCGCTTCTCAACCAGATCGATCAAAGCCGCCAAATGTGACGGTGAGAAACGGATATCCTCCGGATCCAGTTCCTTCTCCTTCAACAGCCGCAGCGTCTCCACCATCAGCCAGTTGGATACCTTTTTGGGCTGACTGCCCAAAGCCACCGTCGCCTCAAAAAGATCCGCCATATGCTTGGAGCCGGTAATGATCTCAATATCATATTCCGGAATGTCGTATTCCTCCCTGTACCGGCGCATCTTTTCCGTGCGAAATTCCGGCAGGCGGCTGCGGATCTCCTCAAGCATTTCGTCGCTGATGTGCACAGGCGGAAGATCCGGATCAGGAAAATAGCGATAATCCCGGGCATCCTCCTTGGAGCGCATGGAAAAGGATGTTCCTTTTGCCTCGTCCCAGCGCCTGGTCTCCTGAGTCACCGCCCCTCCTGCGCAGATCAGGTCGATCTGTCTCTCCCGTTCGCTTTCTATGGCTTTCGTTATGGCCCGGAAGGAACTGAGATTTTTCATTTCCGTGCGCGTCCCCGGCGCCACTCCCTTTTCCCTCACAGACAGATTCACATCCGCCCTCATGGAGCCCTCCTGGAGCTTGCAGTCGCTGGCTCCCAGGTATTGAATGATCAGGCGAAGCTTTTCCAAAAAGGCAATCACCTCCCCTGCGTTACGCATATCCGGTTCGGATACGATCTCTATAAGAGGAACTCCGGAGCGATTGTAATCCACCAGCGTCCCTTCCTCCCACTCATCGTGGATCAGCTTACCCGCATCCTCCTCCATATGGATCTCATGGATTCCGATCCTTTTTTCCCCCTCCGGGGTGTCTATCTCCACATAGCCGTCCCGGCAGATTGGCAGATACAGCTGAGAAATCTGATAATTTTGAGGATTGTCGGGATAAAAATAATTCTTCCGGTCAAACTGACTGTGCCGGGTGATCTCACAGTTTGCCGCCAGCCCCACCGCCACCGCATGCTCCAGCACCCTTCTGTTCAGTACCGGCAGCGTCCCCGGCATTCCGGTGCACACCGGACAGGTGTGAGAATTGGGCCTGCCCCCAAAGGCCGTAGAACAGCCGCAGAATATCTTTGTGGCCGTGGCCAGCTCCACATGAACCTCCAGGCCGATAACGGTTTCAAATACCTTCGTCACCAGTCTGCCCTCCCTTCTTTACTGCCTGCTCATAGGTATACGCCGCCCGAATCAGCTTCTTTTCCTGAAAACAATCCCCCGTCAGCTGAAGCCCTATGGGCAGGCCCGCGCCGTTTTTCCCACAGGGAAGACTGATGGCCGGCAGCCCTGCCAGGTTGGCGGCAATGGTATAGATATCTCCCAGATACATCTTCAGCGGATCCGCCAGGCTCTCGCCCAGCCGGGGCGCTGTGTCGGGTGTCACAGGTCCCAGGATACAGTCGTACCGGGCAAAGGCCTCGTCAAAGGCTCTGCGGATCATGGCCTTCACCCGAAGCGCCTTCCGGTAATAGGCATCGTAGTATCCGGCGCTGAGTACGAAGCTGCCCAGCATAATCCGGCGTTTCACCTCCGGCCCAAAGCCCTGGGACCTGGTCTTTTTATACATTTCATGGAGGCTCCCTCCCCCTTCCGCCCGGTATCCGTACTTAACACCGTCGAACCGTTCCAGGTTGGAGCTGGCCTCCGCAGAGGCGATGGTATAGTATGCGGGAACGGCATATTCCGTAAGTCCCAGGTCAAATTCCTCCACCCGGGCTCCCTCCGCCGCCAGCCGCTTTGCCGCCGCCAGCACCGCGCTTTTTACCTCTCCGTTCAGCCCTGGCCCAAAATAATCCCTGGGGATACCGATCCGCATCCCCTTCACGTTCTCCTCCAGGGCGGAGGAAAAATCCGTATCCTTCCTGGCCAGGGAAGTGGAATCCTTTCTGTCGTGGGTGGCTATCGCCTCCAATACCACTGCGCAGTCCTCCACCGTCCTTCCTAAGGGTCCCACCTGATCCAGAGAGGAACCGTAAGCCACCAGTCCATACCGGGACACGGTTCCGTAGGTGGGCTTTATCCCCACCACACCGCAGTATGCCGCCGGCTGCCGGATAGAGCCTCCCGTGTCGGAGCCCAGAGCAAAAAAGCATTCTCCGGCGGCCACCGCAGCCGCCGAACCGCCCGAGGATCCCCCGGGTACCCGCTCCGGATCCCGGGGATTTCGGGTGGGCCCAAACGCGGAGGTCTCCGTGGTGGAGCCCATGGCAAATTCATCCATGTTTGTTTTTCCCACCAGCACCGCCCCTGCCCGCTTCAGATTCAGTACCGCCTCCGCGGAGTAGCCCGGCACGAAATTGCCAAGCATCCGTGAAGCACAGGTCGTAAGCATCCCCTCGGTGCACAGATTATCCTTCACCGCCGCGGGAACCCCCGCCAAAGGACCGCTCAATTCCCCTGCCTCTATTTTTCTCTGAACTCCTTCCGCTTCCTCCAGCGCCTTCTTTCTGTCAATGGTTATATAGCAGTGAAGGATTTCCTCCGTTTTGTCTATTTGTTTCAGTACAGCCTCCATGGCCTCCCGGGCCGTAGTCTGCCCTTGCTGTATGGCTGTGCCCAGCTCCACAGCCGTAAGAGAAAGTAAATCCATTTTAACCTCCATGCCGCGGCTCTTGCGGCAGCGCGATGCGAAATTCCCGCAGGCTTCAAAATGTCCTTGGCACTGAAAACATATTATCCCTCTGCTCCGGCGCATTTTCCAATATCATACTGCTTTCGTCTCCGTTTGTCACCACGTCCTCCCGAAACACATTTTCCAAAGGCAGCACATGGGACAAGGGCTCCATATTTCCCGTGTCCAGCTCTGCCAGCTTGTCAATGTACTCCAACAGCCTTCCCATATCCCTTCCCGCCTGCTCCTTCTCTTCGGGGGAAAGCTCCAGCTTTGCCAGAATACTCACATAATCAATCGTTTCTTCACTGATAACCGCCATTTCTGCTCCTCCTTCCCTGGACCATTCTTCCGCAAAAAAACCTGCTCCTGCTGCCGGCTAATCCCTTACCCGGATATGGACCTCTCTGAGCTGCTGCTCTGTCACCTCTCCCGGGGCCTGGCACAAAAGATCCTGGGCGGAACCGCTCATGGGAAAAGCAATGACCTCCCGAATGTTTTCCTCTCCCCGCAGAAGCATCAGCATTCTATCCACTCCGGGGGCCATGCCTGCATGAGGCGGCGCACCGTACTGGAAGGCCTGATACAAAGCACCAAACCTGCTTTTCAGCGTATCTGTGTCATAACCCGCCAGGGCAAAAGCCTTCTCCATGATGGTGATATCATGGTTGCGCACCGCTCCGGATGAAAGCTCCACCCCGTTACATATTATATCGTACTGGTATGCCAGAATCTCCAGAGGATCCTTCTTTTCCAGAGCCTCCAGTCCACCCTGGGGCATGGAAAAGGGGTTATGGGTAAACATCAGCCCGCCGGTATCCGGATCCCGCTCAAACATGGGAAAATCGTTGACGTAGCAGAAACGGAACGCATCCTTCTCAATAAGTCCCAGCCGCTCTCCCAGCTCATTCCTCAGTCTTCCGGCGTAATAGTTTGCTCTTTCCTCCTTGTCGGCGATAAAGAATATAGTGTCTCCCGCCTCCAGACCCGCCAGCTCTCTCAGCTCCTTTTTTCGTTCCTGTGGAATGTATTTATCGATTGGCCCCTTATAGGACAGATCCTCCTCCAACTCCAGATAGCCCAGTCCTCCCATTCCCAAAGAACAGGCAAACTGCAGCAGCTTCTCGTGAAAGCCGTTGCTCATGCAGCTTCGAACCCGGATGGCACGCACACATTTTCCCAAAAAGGGACGGAAGGTACAGCCCTGGAAAAAGTCCGTCACATCCATAATGCGCAGAGGATTGCGCAGGTCGGGCTTGTCGGTGCCAAATTCCAGCATGGCCTGTCGGAAGCTGATAACGGGATATGGACCTTCGTCTACTGCAAAGCCCTCCGGCGCAAACTTTTGAAACACCGCCGAAAGCACTTCCTCTCCCACCCGAAACACATCCTCCTGGGCAGCAAAGCTCATCTCAAAATCCAACTGGTAAAACTCTCCCGGAGAACGGTCCGCCCGGGCATCCTCGTCCCGAAAGCAGGGCGCAATCTGAAAATACCGGTCTATCCCCGAAGCCATCAGCAGCTGTTTATACTGCTGGGGCGCCTGGGGCAGTGCATAAAATTTCCCCTTATACTTTCGGGATGGCACAAGATAATCTCTGGCTCCCTCCGGAGAGGAAGAAGAAAGAATCGGCGTCTGAATCTCCACAAATCCCAGCTCCGTCATTTTCTGCCGCAAAAATCCCAGCAACCGGGCCCGGAACAAAATGTTATCCCGCACCCTGCTGTTGCGCAGATCCAGATAACGGTATTTCAGGCGCACCTCCTCCCTGGTCTCCCGGGAGGTCATCACCTCAAAAGGCAACGGACGGCAAACCCTTCCCAGCACTTGAATCTCCCGGGCCTCCAGCTCAATGGTTCCGGTGGACAGCCTGGGGTTATAAGTATCCTCACTGCGCTTTTCCACCACTCCCTGCACGGTAATACAGCTTTCCCTTGACAGCCCCTCCAGCAGCTCCCCCCGGCGGATAACTACCTGAAGCACCCCGTACATATCCCTCAGATCCAGAAAAGAAACACCCCCATGATCCCGGATATTCTCGATCCATCCCGCCGCCCGCAGCGTTCTGCCAATGTGTTCCTCACCGATTTCACCGATGGTAAAGTCCCTGTAACAGTTTTGTCTTTTCATAATGACCTCCCTGCCGAAGCCGTGCTGCATAGCCTTTTTCATCCGCTTATATGACAGACAAAACCGGCATTTCCGGCTTTCCAAACTTGCTGCTCCTGCGGCTAAATGCCCTGTGTCATACACATTTGCGCAAAGAGCAGCAGCGCTCGCATCCCGGGACGAACCTTCTTTCCTGTACAATATGCTATAGCTCCTTGTACAGGAACCTGCCCATAAAAAATGCCCCGAGACACAGTCTTCTGCATCCCGGGACGAATAATCATCAAGAATTATCCGCGGTACCACCCGCCTTGAACAGCCTGCCATTCCTCTGCAAACCCGGAAATCCGGAAAATCCGTGCAGGGCCGCTCCACTCATACACTTAACGCGTGCAACGTGCTGTCCTAACAGCCGCGAAACATTTTCCTGCTCCCGCCTCTGCTCAGACAGCCTGCTCCAGAGTGTTCCCTTCGCCAGTTCCCGCTGACAGCGCTCTCAGTCGGTGACGCCGTCTTCCTGTCGTTTTCCCTGACAAGAGTCTCTTTCAATGCATTTATCCTTATTTTTTTCGCCAATCCGGCCTGATAAAAAACCAGAATACTCCCGGTCAGGATCACCCGCCATTGAGTATTCTGGTTTTTTTATTCTACCTGCCTTCTCAAAAAATGTCAATACATAATTTTGCAAGCTCTGCCCAATATTCCTCCCTTCCGGCAAGTTTACTGATATAGATCATTCGGAATATAGTTAGTATGAGCCATAAAGCAATACACATAACCGGAAAAGCCACATTGGGAATTCCAGGTATACTAATTTGGGGATTTCTGAAATAAAATAAATTCAGCAGCAAAAGGAGCAATGAAAATATAATAATACGGATTCTGTTTATTGCCTCGTTTATTTCCAGATTTTGAAAGACTCGTCTTTTTCTGATAGACGGCCTCCTGGACAAATATTGAAAGAGAAGGTATATCCCTGCCAATATGATCGCACATATGGTAACAGTAAGACTGATTGGTGTAAACAGCTATCTTGTTATGGCAAGCATGACGAAAAATACACCTGCCCCGACCAATAATACGCTTCTTACATCAAATACAAGAAAGTCTATCCAGCTCTTTTTAGGACATTTTTGTATTATTTTCTCAGATACAGCTCTCGGATCACTGCCAAAGAAATGGGTCAGACTGTTTTCTCCGGATTCCTGCTGTCTGGCAATGCCGATTAACTCATGCAGACACATTTCACGGGCATAAGGATTTATATCAGAAAAGCCAGTGTATATCATCCATTTTTCCAGCATAGCCTGATCTGTCCTTTTTAATTTTCCCATATCCGCCCTGTTGTTTTTCCTCAATAAAGACAGTTGGTCAATCATACTCGCTCTCCTTATTTAATGGTGTGGTGATCCCGCGTTTATAGTTACTATACGTTTTTTGTTATAATATATTATACTATTCTTTTTCTTTGCCGCAATAATTATATTCAAATAATTTTTCTGATGACATTAAGAATGTTTTGTAATTTTCAGAAAATACAAGTTCTGTATCAAAAATTACCCTGCGTAAGCTAACACCGTGGATGGTGGAAATGCTGTCTGATTCAATGGCAGAAAATGGGCTGATTGTCACAAATGTTCAAGTAGACGCCCTGACCTCATGGACACAATTTTTTAAGAATATTCCTATTGTACTGATTGCCTTTGTACTGATCTACAGCGATATATTTACCAAAGAATACAAATCTGGAACATTATTGCTTGTACTGACAAAAGGGGTGTCGAGATATAAGATTGTGCTTGCAAAAACTGTGCTGCTACTGTCTCTTTGGACAGTTGGCTATGGAATTTGCTTTGCCATTACCTATGAATACACTGCTTATTTTTGGGATAACAGTATTGCGAATAACTTATTCTTCTCGGTAACTATATGGTGGCTGTTCGGCGTATGGGTCCTATGCCTTATTGTTCTATTTTCATCCTTGCTGCAAAACAGCACAGGTGTTTCCCTGTGTACTGGCGGAACAGTGCTGTCAGCATATTTATTGAGTATAATACCGAAAATAAAAGCGTATTCTCCCACTGTGTTGATGCATACCAGCTCGCTTTTGATGGGTGTGGAGGAAAGAGAAGCATATATTAAAGCTATTGTTATTGCTGTTTCCTTGTGTATAGTATGCGTTGCTGTAAGTATTCCAGTTATAAACAAGAGGCAGCTTTAAGTATGAGTGTATAGGCTGCGAAAACCCAAACCCGTTATTATGGGAGAGCGGAAAAACAAAAGCTGTCCGCCGCCTGCTATATATTCATAACCAGCTCCACAGGGCAGTGATCCGACCCCAGGATCTGCGAATGGATCCCTGCTCCTTCCATACGCTCCCGCAGACTCTCCGACACCAGAAAATAGTCGATGCGCCATCCTGTGTTCCTCTCCCGGGCATGGAACTGATAGGACCACCAGCTGTATGCCCCTTCCGTATCCGGGTAAAACCAGCGGTAGCTGTCCACAAAGCCGCTGTCCAGCAGACGGGTCATTTTGTCCCGCTCCTGATCAGTAAAGCCTGCATTATTCCGGTTGGTTTTGGGATTTTTCAAATCGATCTCCCTGTGTGCCACATTCAGATCCCCGCAGACAATAACGCCCTTTTTCTCCGCAAGTCCGGTAAGATAATCCCGGAAGGCATCCTCCCACTGCATACGGTAATCCAGGCGGGTCAGCTCTCTCTGGGCATTGGGAGTATATACCGTCACCAGATAAAAGTCAGGATATTCCAGGGTGATAACTCTCCCCTCCCGGTCATGCTCCTCCACGCCAATCCCGAGAAAAACACTCTCCGGCGTTCTCCTTGTCAGAACCGCCGTTCCCGAATAGCCTTTCTTTTCCGCATAATTCCAATACTGCTCATATCCCGGCAGCTCCAGACTGATCTGCCCCTCCTGCAGCTTGGTTTCCTGAAGGCAGAAAAAATCCGCGTCAAAATTCCGGAAAACCTCCAGGAAATTTTTTCCCATACAGGCTCTCAAGCCGTTCACATTCCACGAAATCAATTTCAAGTTTTTATACTCCCCTTTCCCGCTTCGCCGCACATGATTCTCCGCGGAATCCTCCACGAAGACCTCCGCGAAAGTCCGACGCTCCATCGGGGCTGTTATATCACGTCCGGCTGGAACTGATCCGGATATGTCTCGCTTCCCTCATATCCACAGACTCCCATCCGCGGAGAATTGCACACGGGCAGGAAAAACTCCGTCTCCGCCATCTCTTCGTCCCATTCGCCCTCTTCGTCGTATTCTTCCCCGTCTTCCTCGGCCGCTTCCTCCCGCCTCTCGGCCAAAAGGCACTCATCACACCAGTACGGATCTTCCTCGTAAATTCTTTCCGGATCCACCCAGCGGGCGCTGTTTGTGCCGCAATGGCCGCATAAAATCTCCGGCGGATTGTTTCTTGACAAAATCACCACCGGTTCCTTTTGCCAGACACCGAACCGATGATCCTGCACCTTAATCACCAGCTCCGTAGTGGATCCAAAATCATATTCATAGCTTATGGCCATACCGTCAGAGAAAATCTCACCAACCTTACACCCCATGCTTTTAGAAGGCGGCCCCCAGATATTTCCTCCTTCCGAATGTGACTCGTACATCACACCCCCGATCTGAAAGGCGCTCAAATGCCCGCAGCACTCTACCCAAATATTTCTGATAAACTGATCCAGATCCTTTAGCAAAGCATCCTCTCTAATCTCAACGACCAGCCAATAATCACTATTGTATTTGGCGGAGATAAGCAGCAGATAATAGCATGCCTTACGCTTCCCTTCCTCCGCTTCCAATACTGCCATGCGCCTCTTACAGGTAAACAGATGCCGCATCATCCCGCTGCGTGTAAACTCTTTTCCGCAATACTTACAAAATCCCCTGGTCTCATTTCTCATCCTTTTTCTCCTCAGTATGTGCTTTCCCCAGCCGTACCACCCACAATATTTCTTTTTTCAGGACTTATTTCTTCGCTGGTGCAATATAAGATTATGGTATCATACCCCCATAGGTCTGTCAATATCCAGAGGATTTCTATTCTTAAAACGGGTAACACAAGAACTATAAAACAGGAAAATACTCATTTTCAGCCAGCCGCTTACTGTTCAGGCCCAGCGCCACAGCCAGCGCCGCTGCTTCCAGGCACCAGTAGCCGTAGTACACATCGCTTTTGCTGTCAAGAGTATCATACCAGGAGCAGTCCTCACAATTGTCATACCAGGTTTCCAGCCAGGAAAGTAAAGCTTTCTCCCCGGCCTCCCTTGTGTCGGCGGACAAAACCTCATCCAGGCCGCCGTAAACTTCCGGGAAACTGTATTCCCCCTCCCAGACTGCTTTGTCCTTCAGTATATAAGTACTGAACCCGGATAAAAGCTTGTCGGAGGAGACTATGTCCTCATACCTCTCCAGCACCGGCTTCACCGCCCATATATTGTCCAAAATGATTCCCAGGGAGGAAAGCGCCAACACATCCGCGTATGTAAGCCTGGAGGCCTTTAACGCCGCCTCACAGGCCTTTTCATGCATGGCCTCCAGCCGGGTCTGGTCTGCTCCGTAAGAAAAGGAAGCCATGATCAGATTCATGCGGTAAAGCAAAATACTGCCCCAGATCCGGGAAGCCTTTTCCTCGTCCTGACAGGCGCGGAGTCTCTCCAGTCCCGCCTCCAGGCGCCTTTTCTCACAGGCAATATATGCTTCAAAATACTCCTTTGATTTTCGCGTGTCTCGCATTCTGCTCATAATGATTCCCCTTTACGCCCTGATTTCATCAGCCTGATCCAGGCGGCCATTTCCTTTATAATAAAGCTCCACTCTTTCGCCATCCTGGTAGATCTCTACTGCAATTTCGGGACCGTCCTTTTTCCCATCCTCATTCACATGATAGAGACTGCCGCAGGCGCTTCTATTGTTTTCAAAATCAGCGTCCGGCTTAAAATGATAGATCTGTGTGACCACGTTATCCGGATTTTCCTCCCGGGCCTGACGAATCTCGTCCGCCTTCTCCTTGCCCACCGCGTCGTCCAGGCGCTTGTTGATCCAATCCCAGGACATCTGTCGTCCATCCTGGGTTTCTTTTGAATTAACTTCAGCACGATCATACTTTGCATCTGCTATAACATATTTATCGCCCTTTTGATAGACGCCGTCCAGGCCATGATGTCCCGCATCATCCAGTGAGGTGACACGATCTTTGTGAAGAGGCGTATAGCCCTGGCTGATATAATACTGATCCATCAGCATCTCGCAAAGGTTTCCCTTTTCCAAATTGGTAAGCTTTTCTCCCCGCAGAATCCGCCCAAAAGCATCCTTGATGGCTTCCCGCTGTTTTGCGTTGATTTCATCCTGAGTCATCTCGCGGTTTTCCTTTGCCTCCGGATCCAAAGGCTCCTTGCTTTCGCCGCTCTGTCCGTTCTCCGCCTCCGGCGCTTTTGCATCGCTCTTCTTTGACTCCGGTGTCTCCGGCGCTTCCGATTTGTTATTCTTTACTTCCGGCATCTCCGGACTCTTTGCGCTCTCTTTCGAACCGCTCTCCAGCCCTCCCGGATTCCCCTGACGGGCAGCCAGATCCTTCACCAGTGACCGGTCCAGCTGGTTCAATGTAATATTGTCCATAGGAAAATTCTCGGACATCACCTTCAGCGGGAACTCCGCATATCTGCCCAGCTCCGCACATTTAAAAAAGGCATTCATAGGATTCCTCCCCTTCTCATAACGCTTTCCCGCCACTGAGCGTAAATCGTAAGATCCTCCTGATGCTCCAGCACATACTCCTTCATGAGGCACTGGCACACGGCGAGACAGACCTCCTTTGACACATCGGGGATATGCTCCCGCACCAGCCCGGAAAGAGAATCCGTCAGGCTGTCATAATCTCCGGCCTCTCTCACACGCCTGTCCACCCGGCTCTTTACGCCCAGCAGCTCTCCCACCATCCGGGACAGCTGATCAAACCAGGCATCCTCCCAGATTTTCAGTCTTCCCGTCTCCCGGTATTCCTTTAAAAGACGCAAAATCCCGATCTTGTTTTTCGTGGAAAGCTCCGCCGCCGGCAGCGCGTCCTCCAGCCGGTCTATGTCTGTCTCCAGCTCCTCGTTAACTCTGCCCTTCAAAAGAAGCTTAATTAATTCCTTGTCAAACCATTTCCAATCGTTCTTTCCTGTCTGCTTCCGCTCCCCGGACTGATAGAGCCTCTCTTCCCCGGCATACTTTTTGATCTTGCACAGCACAGGCTCCAGCCAATCGTTCTGATATACTACCGCCACACCCTTTGGCAGCTTGGCGATCTCATCCAGCTGTTCCTCCCTAAGAGCCGCGGACCTGCCTGCCAGACGCCGGTCCGCTTCCTCCGGCAGACGCATGATGATCTTGGTGTTAGTATTTCGGATAGCAGAAATATCCACAGCACCGGGAGACTGATCCGCAATGATAAAGCCTTCGCCGTAGGTTCTCATCTCCGCAATGGCGTTGGACAGCATTTCCACAGATTTCCCGGCTACGTTTGCCCCCTCCGGGCCGCCGTCTCCGAAAGTGGTGCGCTTCAGAATGTTATGGGCCTCCTCCAGCACCGTCACATGGCGCAGAGGCACATTCATCCCCTCCGCCTCCGACATTCTGCGCTCGTTCAACCGCATGACCAAAATGCCCATGATCAGGGATTTGGTCTCCAGGGAACCGATGCGGCTCAGATCCACAATCACGTTCTCATCGAACAGCACCTCATTGTCCACCTCGTCCGTGGCAAATATCTGACCGTTTAAGCCGTTGGCCAGAGACTGGATCCGGGTCTGCAGGGAGCCCTTGTAATTGCTCTTGACCTCCTGGTCATAGGCCGAATTGTCGATCACATCCTCCAGCTCCGCGCACAGATCCCGGAAGGTGGGAAACAGATCCTCATCATACTCATTTTCCGAGCTTTGCAGATCCCATCCGCATACCTCATAGGCCTGCAGAACGGCCTGCTTCAAAACCGCAGGCATGGCCGCATACATGGGCCAGCAGACATTGAAAATCTCAATGAGCCGGTCCACGTGCTCCAGCACATGGATCCCCTTAGGAAATCGGAAGGGATTGATCCGAAGCAACTGTGTGTAATCCGGGTTGGTGCCGAACACAGACACCCCGGGCATATGCCCGAAAACGTTTTTATACTCGCCCTTCGCCGGCTCAATCACCAGAAAATGGATCCCCACCATATCCAGCTGACGCAGAATTTCATAGACCGTATTACTCTTCCCTGAGCCCGTGGATCCAGTGACAAAGGTATGCATGGACAGGCTGTTTCGATCCAGCCTGACAAAATTTTTACATTCGCTTCCCATGTGGAACACCCTGCCCAGATTTACTGCCGCCCGGGTCTGCTCATGGGTGTAGCTGACCACCTCCTTGCCGAAGTCGGCATGCTCGATCACAGGCAGACCGCACACGGATTTTCTGGGAAGCCCCATATGTATGGCCAGCTCGTTGCCGCTGACCAGGGAACAGGGATTTACCTGAATCTCTCCTGCGTCGCTTCGGTAGGAAAACACAGGATGCATCAGGTTCAGGGCATATTCAGAAAGCATCCTCACCTTTTCTTTCTCAAAGCTGCGCCAGGAATTTACCGCACAGACCTCCACCCCGGAATTTTCTCCGCGCATCAGCGCCTTGTAGGTGGCGGCGGCAATCTCCGCGGTATGGGGCTCTTCCGACATAAAATAGGCGGCGCATTCCCACATGCCCAGGCTCTCAAATTCCTGCAGACGCTTCAGCTGCAGATCGATCCTTTGCAGCATATTGGAGATCGCCTTGTCCTCCATATGAAAAGTGAGTGTTTCACCGGTGCCCCGGGTAATTCCCTCCGTCCATGTGTCGGTTTCGGTATCCGCTTTGTTCTTGCCCTGCGCTTCGCCGACGGTATCCGCCTCATTTTCGGTATAGCTCTCTCCTTGAGTGGTTCCCTCCGTATGGGTCCGCTGCTGAAGGGCTGTTCCCAGCAGTCCAAGCCCTCCGGAAACCACCCCGCCTACCATCAGACTTAAGCCCCCGGTGACCGGCGCCAGAGCCGACCCCAGGATTCCCGCAGCGCTGGCCAGACCCGCAACCGCAATACTGCCCTTGCCGGTGCGGGCGTCGGATATACTCACCGAGCTGCTGGTGGAATCAGCGCGTCCCTTTGTATGAGATCGGTTGAAACTAAGAGAACTTCCTTCCGTATGGGACTTGGAAAAGGAGCGGGCAGTATTCCGGGATGAATTCTCGGAATAAGCCGCCTGGGTTTTGGCAAAAGGCGACAGCTGGGAATAAATATTCTCATAGCTTTTCCTGGTCTGGTCCAGCTGCTGCCGGGAAGCCGCATTGGCCAGAATCACAGCCGTATAGCGCTCTCCCTGCATGGCAAAGGCCAGCTTTTCCAGACCCTGTACAAAGGCACGGTTTTGCTTGTTTTCTTTATCCTTGCTGTTGGCCACACAGGAGACCACGGAGATGTTGCTCACATCCTTTTTCAGAAGCCTGTGCATATCCTCATCCAGAAATTCCCGGGTTTTAATACCGGGAAACTGGCCGGTCATGGCATTTTTCAAGGTATTCTTCAGGGTATTGGGCGTCAGCTCCGGATCAAAGGACCGTATTCCCATATAAAAATCCGTCTTTTCCCCGTCGGAGTCAAGAATAATAAACACGGCGCAGTCCGTGGTGGAGAGGGCGTTGAACACACTGGCAAACTTGTAGGTGGCAAATTCATCCTTCTCATAAACCATTTCCGTGATCTTAAAAAGCCGCACATTATTCGAGAGATCGTCCGATTTTGTCTTTTCATCCAGCCCCAGCGGAACAATGGAAAAATCGTGCAGGCGCTGAACATAATTCTTTAATACCACATCATCCACCACCTGCAGAGCCGCCCTAAACTGCTGGTTCAGCTGCTCATACTGCGGAACCGGAGGGGACTCTTTCTCCTGCCCCGGCAACGCCTTCTGCTCCGGCTGCTCTTTCTGTCCCGCCTGCCCCCCGTGAATTACTATTTCACTCAAATGAATGCACCTCCCTATATGTCCTTATCTTTATCCTGCTCCAGCTTCCCATAGCCGAAAATGGAAGGAAGAAGATTTTGATTTTTTCGGATCGAGCGGTCTATGGCATCGATCAGCTCCTCTGCGGAGGCCTTGCCGGGGATCTCCCGCAGGGGAACCATGTCCCCGAAATGCTCCCGAAATCTCTGTATGGCGCCTAAAAGCTCCTTTGTCAATTCCACCATTCTCCTCACCTCTTATGCCTCTGTCAAAATCTGCCTGTACACCTCTACGGTTTTCGGCATCATTCTCATTGTGTATGATAAGCCCTCCGGACTGCAGGCCATCTGCTCTGTAATCTCGGCGAAAGCCTCCCTGGCAACGCCCTCCGGGCCCCTGAGCATCCAATATTCTTTTGAATGCGCGTATGCGCCGACAACCTGATTTCCGGTCAGTCCACCGAACACATCGGACACACAGCTGGAGGCATAGGGATTTGCCATCAGCTCCATGCTGAGCTTCTCCTTGGCCTCCTCCAGGGTACAGCCCTCCGACTTCATAATTCCGGACAGCGCATTGTTCAAATCCGTCTCCATCGCGGCGATCAGGCGGGGAGCTGAGGTGATGTATTCCTGCCCCTTTTCCTTTCCCATAAGCCAGTCGATCATATGACCACTTTCATGAAAAAATGTGCTCCCGGGCCCCAGAGGATTATCCAAATCTGAAGCTGCGTCTACCCGGAAGCCTCCCTCCTCCCCGGAAAAATAGGCAGTGCCCGGGTATGCGGTATCCAGACAGACCAGCCGTTCCCCATAGCGGTCAAAAACTCTGATCAGCAAAGGATCCATTTCCCGGAACCGATCCTCCAGCACCTGCCGGTATTCCCGGGAAATATTCAGGGAATCCAGCTTTCCCGCCAGCGGCCTTCCGGCTTCCGCCCGTGAATCTTCCGCCCGGAAATCCTTCGCTTCAGGACTGCCCTGCGCTGCCCCTTCCGCCAGCTCCTTCACCACAGACTTGTCCAGGGCGCTTATGTCCGGGGGGTCCTTTTCCAGAGAACGAGCCAGCTCCCGCAGGGGAAAATCCTGCCATCCCGTCTCGGTAAACGAAAAAAATGCATTCATATCCCCGCTCCCTTCTCCCTGTCCTTACAGGCAGGATTTATCTACTTGTTTTTCACAATAATGACGCCGCCCACAGCCGCGATCCCTAAGCCTGTAAGCGCCCAGGCCACCGGATGAGAGCTGAACAATATGCCGGCCGCGGCAACGGTGACACCGCCCACAGCAAGCCCTACGCCCACTTGGGTAGCTCCAAAAGAACTGTTTTTGTGTTTTTCCACAAATTCCTCCCGGTCCGCCTCCTGGGCTTTCTGGGCATAAACATTCCGTACCAGCTTTTTCAGAAAAGCAACCCGCTCTCTGGAAAAATTGCCCACCACCTTCACCATCTGCTGGTCCAGAAGCTCTTGATTCCAGGCAATGATGTCGCTGGTAAATACTTCTCCGTCATGATCATCATAAAGATCGCTCATCTTTCTTTCCGCATAGGCCAGACGCTCCTGAAACTGTTTCAGGGTAAGATCCACCAGCATGCTGTCCTTGAGCATGATCCGGGTCATAATGTTATCGTGAGAGTCCACTGCATTGATAAAATCCGAACTGAGTGCCATTTGTCGTCCTCCTTATATATCCAGAATTTCCTGGATTCTGGTCTGAATATTTTCCAGCCATGCAAGACGCTGCCTGGTTTGTTCCAGAATCTCGTCCACATTTTTCTCATCCATGGCGCAGGCCTCCAACTGCTTCAGCTTGCTGCCCAGCAGCTGATCCAGCTCCTGGAATTTTTCCCGAAAAGCTTCCTTGACAGCCGCCGCCTGCCCTTTGGCGTAATCCACCGCGCTCTTCTGATTGGTGTACAGCTGTTTCTGGAAGGGGGCAAAAAACTTATCCGCCAGTGCTGCGGCGTCGATATATTCCTGCTCCTTGTAATCATCCACGTCAATCTTCCAGGGTTTCCAAACCTTGAAAAACCCAAAGAAACCCTCTCTCTCCGGATTCTTCTCCTTGTGGCTGCCCACCTTTACCTTCTGCTTCTTTGTGGCAGTGCTGACCAGGGAAGCCACATCGATATCCGGCAGTTCCCCGTCCACCAGCTCAAAGGCGTTGATCTGAACCGTTCCCACAGACAATTCATCCGAAAGCTCCTCCAGTCTCCTGCGATACTGATCCAGAAGCTCCTGGGCATTTTTCTGTACATGCCTTGTAATCAGCTCCTCCAGCTGAACCTGGACGCCAGCCTGGAGATCCCCCGCAAACTTCTCAAAAGTGCGGATCATGCTCTCGGCTTCAAATTTTTCCCATTTCTTTCCTTTGGCTCCGCTGATCTGACCGGAAATTTTAGATTGTGCGGAGGTAATCACATCCGTAGATATCTTGTTGATCTCGCTGTCATAGGAAATCCTGTCAATTTCCGCCTTGAATTTCTTTGCCTCCTGCCCGCTCTTCAGCTTGGCCTTAATGGCGCCGATCTGCGCCAGGATTTCATCCTTCTTATTCTGGTTGGATGCAATCTCCTGTCTGGTCCTTTCAAAGGAGCTGGCGCTCTCCAGCCTTTTGGAGAAGGTATCCACAATGTTCTTGATCTTTGCGGTCTTGGCATATTTCTGTACATACATTCTGATGGCAGCCTCAATGGGGATTATGCCGGAATGGATCAGTGCCAGCTGCTTCATTCCCTCAGACCGCTCCCCGGGATCTTCCTTTTTCGTCAGCTCTTCCGCCCGGGCCGCCTGTCTGGCGATCTCTGTTCTGACGCTGGGAGGCAGCGGGGCATACTGCTCTAAATAAAGATCAGGGGTTCTATTGATCTTCTTTATGGTGGCAATCACCCTGTTAATCTCCGGATCCAGCTCGTCCAGCTCCTCCTCGGTATAGCCCACCACCTTAAGTCCCCGGAGCACCGTGCGGATATCCAGCGCCGCAAGGGCCGATGCCGGATAAATATTGGGATTATTAATTCCCTTGTCTTCCAGATATTCGCGCACCCTCTCAAGAGAAGCGGCCGCACTGTCCTCATCATCCTTTTTAAAATCATCCAGCTTGTTTACCACAAAGAGGAAACGGTCCCTGGACTGCTTACCTCCCACCTTCATGCTGTCTGCCACATGGTTCAGAAGATTATCGTCGTCGTTCACCGCCAGCTGTGTGGCGTTCAAAATATAGAGCACCAGGGTTTTGGAGGATTCTGACAGCATCCGGTAGGTTACCGCCTTGTGCTCCGGGTCCCGGGAATAGGTAGGGCCGGGCGTGTCCACCAAGATCAAAGACACATCCTGAGAGCTCACGAAAGGAATATCCCCTTCGGCTTTGGTGAGAAACACCTCAGGGTTTTTATTTAAGGTTCTCATGTCCCCCAGCGTAAGCTCCGGTATTGTCATAACCAGGCCGCCGTTCTTATCGTAAGCCTCCGCGTGGAACTCATCTGATTCGTTATCCTTCAACTCGGTGATTTTTGCCGTAGTGGCCTCCGCGCCGGTAGGCATCAGCTTCTTACGAAGCAGGGCATTGATCAGCGTGGACTTTCCGGCGCTCATGGTAGCCACCACGTTTACGGGAAAATCGCTGGTCTGGGCATTCCGAAAAGCCTTCACCACATCCGGTGTTTTCAGCTCTTCAAAGGGACCTGCCTGAATCTGAGCAAAAATATCCTCGATAGCTCTTTCCTTATCCTTTACCTCCTTGGCATGCACGTAATCGCATTTCACCTCAAAGCCGTCTTTCCTGGCTTCGGCCATCACCCACTGAAAATCCTCATAGTCCAGAACGGTTCCCTGAAAGGTAATGTGGAAGCTTTTGGTGTTGCACTCTTCCAAAAGGTTCTGAGGAAGCTCCTCGATCCATTCCTGCAGCCTGCGGTCCTCCTTATTGAGCACACTGCTTTTCTTCACCGGATTTCCGTCGATGGTAATAAATGTCTCCACCTTATAGGGGTTGTACTTGATAAAAATCTCTCTCATTTCCTTTGTTCCTCACTTTTTGTCAGTATGTATTCTAATGGCAGAATGCCGCATTGAAGCAATAGCCGAACATATTTCTGCCGATGAAGATCCGCCTGATCCGCCGCTATTTTTTCACAGACCTCCTTTACTTCCCGGGGGTAATAAGCTGACAGGTCGTACTCCTTCCGCCGGAAAATACGGCACATAACATCCAGCTCATCCTGCTCTTCTTCCTCCAGCCCGCCGTCAAAGAGCGCCTTCTTGGCCAGGTATCCCGCGTATGCTGATACCGGGCACACTACGGCGTTTTCAAAGCCCAGCCTGCGGATATCCTCCCGAATCCCCTCCAGAGATCCGGAAATGCTGTCCTCTCCCGCACGGAAGCCGTCCAGCTTATTGACGGCAAAAACCATGGGTTCCTTTCCCCGGGTTTCAGCCAGATAAGTCATGTAGGCATATTCGTCGTTGGTGGCGATAGCGCCGGCATTAACCACATACACCAGCCGGTCAAAATCTCCCTTTTCCACAGCCTCCTTTGTAATTCTCCCATGAACCTCATCCAGCGCCGAATTCACCCCCGGCGTATCCTGCAGGCACAACGGCCCGGACTGGCCGCACATAAGACGGAAATAAGCGCCCACCGAAATTTTAGAGCTTTCGTTGCCCGCATCGTCCGTCATCAAGGTCATATAGTCTGCATCCAAATTCAGGACGTTGTCATCCTCCGCGGTAAGGCCGTCCTCGAAAGCCTTGTTCCAGATATAATGAAGCTTGGCCGTACAAGCCATACTCTGAGACTTATTTACCTTTTTTCCGATCAACGCGTTGATCAGGGTGGACTTCCCGGCGCTCATATTGGCAGTGAACAAAATTTTTTTCGCCGGCTTTTGAAAAAACAGCCGGTTTTTCTGCCATCGCTCGATCAACGGTTCCACCTTGGCAAAACACGCTCCGTTGTCCCGGACATAAAGCCGCTCCCATAAAAGCCTCAGCTTCTTTTTATACATCCACGCAAGTCCGGACTCTGCCTCCAGTCGCTCCAACAGGGATAATGCACGCTCTTTGTCGTCCAAGGCATTCAGAAACCAGAGATCCATGCACAGGGCAAACCGATATCGAAACAGCCCTTTGATGGAAGGACTCAGCGGGGGCTCAAAGTCTTCATCTCCCAGAATCCGCTTCCGGTACAGCGCCAGCATAGACTCCGTCAAACGGCTTACTCCCTCAGGCGTATACCAGATCAGAAAGCCCATATATTTTTCCCGCTTGGTCCGCTTCTTCTCCTTTAAAATAGGATGCTCTCCCAGCCAGAATGCCATACTCACATTGCTGATCTTTTTGTCCATCTTAATGTCCCCCTGCGGCAGATGCTCATCAGCCATAATTTTTCAGCATCTGCTCCAATTCTTCTTTTATTTCTGCGGCAAACCCGGCAGGTTCCAGAACCTTTACCCAGCGCCCCTGACTGAGCAGCCACATCTTGATTCCGTCGCCGTAAACCTCCGCTTCTATCACATAATTTTTTCCTGTCTGTTCCAGAATCCTGGCCGTGGGCAGCTTGTCCAAAACCGCCTGAACGGAAGGTCCTGCCCATTGCCGCACTTCCGGTGAACCGTGATGCTTCGGATCCTGTCGACTCTGAAATAGAGAGGCTTTTCCCGATCCTCCTGAGCAGGAAATGCAATCAGATAAAAATAGTGATCCGCAAACATCACGGAGGCCGGTTTCAGCCGGTGAGTGACACAAGTCCTGTCGGCGCGGTAATATTCTATAGAAATCTCCCTGCGCTCCCTGATGCAGTGGGCCAGCTGCCAAAGGTTGTCCTGAACACTGTCACAGTCATGCTTTACCTCCGAAAAGCAACGGATCTCATTCCTTATCAAATCCTCTAAAAGAGCCCTGTCCACTGCGGACGTAAAGCGTTTCAGCTTCCCCGCAACCTGAAGCGTCTCCAGCTTGGAAAAGGCTCTTGCCCCTATCATCACCTCCACCAGCGCAAACAGCTCCCTGCTGCTCAGGAAATCATCCATGCTCAGATAATAGCATTTCCTCTGATATGAATAGGCCAGCTCCACGTTACCGGCCAGCTCCCGCTGATCGGCAAAAAAGGCCTTGATATCATTAAGGTCGCGGGTTATGCTCTTTGGAGAAATTCCATATTCATCCGCAAGCTGACAAACAAACAGCTCTTCTCCCCGCATCCTCCCTGTCCTTTGTTCTTTGTCCCGCTTCCTGATTTTCTCCAGTATAACAGACAACAGGGACAGACACATGTCCCGGTAAAAAAATATTAACTCTTTTTATATTTCTTCTCAATGACCACAGAATAAACAATCATCGCGGCAATGCTTTCCAGCATGGCTCCCAAAATCGTAACTGCGATCCACGGGGAATTTTGCCCGGCCAGCAAAGGAAGCCCTAATATAATCAGTATAATACCATATACGCAAAACAGCTTGGCTAACGCATGATTATATCCTTTCACATCCGTTACTTTAAAAACCTCCACATTGGCCCAAAACCCCATGGGCTTTTTGGAAAACCATGTATATGCCCCAAGACACATAAACAGACCTCCAAAAACACACCATATAATAAAACCGATTGTCCTGCCCGTCATTCAGATCCCCCCTTTCACCGAATATAACCGACGGTCAACAGCAAAGCCTTTCTTTCCATTTTCGCCAATAACCGCCCCCCTAAGTATACCTCTCACTTACAAAAGTTCCATATTAATTGATTTTTCCGTGAACCCATAATTGGAATAAAATTCCCGGGCCGCGTCATTTTTTGCATTAACCTGCAGTTCGACTCCATCATATCCTTTCCTGTTTTTCAGTTCTTTCAGGAAATCAAAAAACGCATGTCCGATTCCTTTCCCGCGGTACTTCTCGTCCACCGCCATGGAATCCACAAAAATTACATTTCTTGTGACCTGATTCGGACTTTCTATATGACGGTACATGACAAAAAGAATCCCTGCTATATCCTCATTATATTCTGCCACAAAAAAGGCTTCCTCCTCCACTGCCTGCTCATATACCTCCAGAGGCAGAACCGTTTCACTGTATTTATAAATGTCAGGCCTCCAATTGATATGCATCTGCTGGACCTGTTTCATAATCGCCTCTACCGATTTATACTCATCTGATTTTGAAATTCTTACGCAAATATCCGCAGACGCCATTTTTAACCCTTCCTCTAAGTCACCAACCACCACTTCAAGTGGTGGTTTGCCTTGGCCCCCCAAGGGGCCTTTGCTGCTTGCTCGCCTGAAAGGCGGGTGTTGCAAGCTCTGTTACTGGCTACCGCTAAAAAGCGGCTCCTTCACTATCTTCTTTCCTTGACTCTTCCGTCTGCTCTCTTATATACTTCTTGATCGCTTCTTCTGTCACATTGCCTATTGTTGCGACATAATACCCTCTTGCCCAGAATGCTTTGTTCCACTTACTTTGAAACAATACCTTCCGGGTAGCCAAAAAAGCGCAGACTACCCCTATCA
>ERZ779621.216-NODE-216-length-34495-cov-7.200000_pt1 | contig 34495 bp, 22 predicted proteins | sample MGYA00514215_ERZ779621 | MGnify/ENA primary metagenome ERZ779621 (study PRJEB29562, sample SAMEA4376715) | mouse gut metagenome | isolation source: Cecum | study: EMG produced TPA metagenomics assembly of the A DSS colitis mouse model was used to assess the...
CGGCACCGGCCCAACTCGCAGCCCTCTTCCCCAGACTTTCGCTACCAGCCCCAGAAACTGCTGTACCAGATCAAAGCACATCCTGCAACCAGATCCCTCTATGCCAGATGCTGTGAATACCTCCACCGCTTCTACACCCAGCGCATGCCGGAGGACATGGAATATGAACAATGGTGCCGGGTACAGATCACGGAGAAAAAAGTGCTCTCCTATCTGCGGCAGACCCTGCAGAAACAGAATCCTGTGCCGGAAAAAGAAGGAATCTTTCTGGTCAAACGGGACGACGATTTTGCCTATAAAGCCTATGGTGCCGCCGCGCGAAGGAATCTGAAAAGCCAAAACCGCCTCCCCGTCCCCATCTATCAGGCAGTTCTGGACAACAAGCCGGAATCCTTTCCGGGATATGAGCGTCTGCTCCGAAAAAAGCGCAGGGAATATGACATCCAGAACCTTCCCTTTACAGCTATGGCGGAAGATACCCAGATGAAAGACTGGCTGGAAGATTTTTCCCTCTGGGATTTCTCCCGCATAGAAGAGATCCGCTTAAACGACATCCAACGCCATGACATCAACCTGGTCCTCCAGAAGCGGTATGCCCTTTTGCAATGGGAGCAGGGCAGCGGCAAAACTCTGGCCGGCATTGCAGTGGGACTCTACCGAATGCTGAACCAGCGTATACACAGTACATGGGTGGTCTCTTCCGCCATATCCATCCGGAACAACTGGGACGTGGTGCTGCAAAGCTACGATCTGCCCTATGTCTTTGTAAAAAAACCGAAAGACCTGGAACGCATCCGGCCCGGCATTTTCGCTCTCTTTACCCTGAACATGGTCAGCACCCACAAAAAGCAGCTTCGAAGATATTTGAAAAGGCTTCGATGGAATATACAGCTGATCCTGGATGAAAGCGACGAAATCTCCAATCCGGGAAGCGCAAGATGCCAGGCGGTGCTCTCCTGCTTCCGCCGCTGCCGGAGGAAGCTGCTCACCACGGGAACCAGCACCAGAAACAATATCTCGGAGTTTGCCCCACAGCTGGAGCTACTCTACAACAATTCCATCAACATGCTTTCCCGGAACCAGTATATCTACCGCCACCGCCGGGACAGTGGCGGGGATGATGAGCCTGACTGCAGCAACAATCCTTACTACGGCCAGCCCATCCCCGCCTACAAGAAAGGCTACTCTCTATTCGCCGTTTCCCATCTGCCGGAAAAAATAACCGTATTCGGCATGAAAAAACGTACCCAGGATATCTACAACGCTGAAATTCTGAATGAGCTTCTGGAAAAGACTGTCATCACAAGAGCCTTTGAAGAGGTGGCCTGCAAGGATATCAAGCGGATCCATCAGGTGCTGCTTCAATTCCCGCCGGAAGAAAATGAAGTCTACCGAAAGGCCATTCACCAGTTCCACCAGATGCGGGAAAACTACTTCTCTTCCACCGGCAGCACCAGAAAAGATGCCATGATGCGGCTGGTACAGCAGATCGTTCTGCTGCTGCGGATCAGCGCAGCGCCGGACACCGTGAAGGAATACGAAGGAGACACCCCTGTCAAGGTCATGACGGCGGTGGAGATGGCGGCACAATGGCCGGATGAGGTCATCGCCATAGGTGTGCGCCACAAAGCGGTGCTGGACTCCTATGCAGGAGCATTCCGGGAATACCTGCCGGACCGCCCCCTTTTTCTCGTCACCGGGGACACCGCCAGTTTTGCCCAAAGACGCGCCCTGCGCCAGACCCTGCAGGACAGCGGTAACGGGATCCTCATCTGCACTCAGCAGAGCCTGCCCTCCAGCGTCAACTTTGAGTATGTCAATAAGGTCATTATACCGGAGCTCCACTACAACAACTCCGGCATGAGCCAGTTCTACTTCCGCTTCATCCGTTATACTTCCACGGAATATAAGGATATCTACTTCCTTACTTATGCCGGCAGCATCGAATCCAACCTGATGCAGATGGTGCTGACAAAGGAAAAACTGAACCTTTTCATGAAAGGACAAGACGTAGACCTGGATGAAATCTATGAAAAGTTCAATGTAGACTATGACCTGCTCTCCCTGCTGATGCGCCAGGAACGGGACGAGAACGGGGTGCTCCGCCTGCAGTGGAGCGAACAGAAAATTGCCTGAAACAGAAACCGAAAGGAGATGTAAAATATGGATCATGAAAATCTGCGCAATACGCTTGCCGGCCATCTGGACACCCTGCGGCGGAATCTGGAGGCCGTTCCTCTGGAAGTGCTGAAAACAACTTACCAAAAGCCTTATCAGGCATTGTGCCGAAATATTTCCCTCACGGCATCCGCCTATGTCACACAAATTTCTCTGGAAGGCATCCTCATTCGGAAAGACCTTGTACCCGAAGCCGCCTCCCTCATTGAAGCGGCCTTGCAGCAGTCCGGCCTATGCCGGCAGATATCCACCGCCGCCTTCCGGCACCAGAATATCTTGGAGATCGACTCTCTGGCATTGACACTGCGGAAACTGGTCCAGAAAGCCCTGAGACCTCTCTACGACAGATACTTTGGCTTATATATCAGCTCTGAATGCCTCCTGAATCCATCCGTCAAGGCGCCTGAGCTCTACAACGACGCAAACGGCTGTGTTCTCCGGGACGGTAAATGGATACCGTTGGTAGAGGCAGCGGTGTAGCACGCAACTCAATCTGTTCGACACAGTATAAAAACCCCGCAGTTGGAATTGCTGCAGGGTTTTTATTTCCTATAATTCCATCATTTTTCTAGTCAATTCCCCTGATCCTCCAATTTGCTTCTCGAACATCATGTCCCAAATATCCAGACATTTTAATACAATATCACTTCCCCTACCTTCTTCATCAGAATTAGCTTCATCATAAAGTCCCCATATTAGTTTAATCAAATCCCTTTCAACTAGCCACCCGTCCTGCCAATCATTATCTGCATCTTCTAAAATGCTGAATGCCATCTTAATGATTATTTCCGAATAATCCAATATATTCCCGTGCTTCTCCAGATATCTTACAAAGGCAAACATTATTTTTGCACTGAATTTAGATGTTAACAATCGCAATAAAAAGTCCTTATCTTGCGACAAACATACCACCTTTTTATGGAATAAACTTGACCATGCATCTTCTATCTTTTCGTCATTGTACTCAAGAATGCGAGTCAGCTCTACTTTTACCTTTTCATGATATTTTTCAATTCCATAATATACTATAAACATCCTAATTATAGAATCTTTTTGTTTATCGTTTAATTTAGGAAAATCATGAATAATGTCGCCAAAGTCATCATATATAACATACAGTTCAGCAATAGTGTCGCTACACCTTTTTTGCAAAGTCTCATCATCAGAGAAAAATCCTTTCCTTAATACATCTTGTGTGACCGCTTTACATTCGTCATACAAAGCAAAAAGAAAACCTCTATCTAAAAAACCCGCTAATCGATAATCGGACTTATACATTTCAGTGATTCTGACCATCGCCCAATTCTTGTCAATATTGAAAGCAATCCTCAAGACATATAGACTCGCATATCTAGACAAGAAATCATCATCATATGCTAATTCATCAAACACAACTTTAAACTTCTCCAACATATTTTCGTTTCCACATAATATATATCTTATTGCCCGGCATGCCGATCCACTAACTGAATATAGTATTTTACTTTCTATTTTTTCTATTATATCTGATGCATCATCACTACTCTCTGCTAACTCTTCCTGAGTAAAAACCTTGCGATCCTTTATTATATTGCATAACATCTCTATAGTAAACTCCGACCATCGAAAATCTTGTTTCATTTCTATGATTTCACAATACGCCAGTGCTATACCTGTTCCACAATTATACGGATATTTCATAAACAGTTTTTCAACACTTCTGTTTTCGACTTCATCATGCTTTTTACTGTAGGCAATCCCCCTCGCTAATGCTTTTATGAAAACTATGTTTATTTCTTCCTCCATATTTAAGACATTGTTCAAAAATTCATCAGGTGCATCTGAAACTGCCTTTTGAAATTCTGTTGCATATGCTTCTTGAGAATTATCTATGTATCTCCCACTTTCTTCCTTATGTGATCCTCTTACCCTTAAGGGCAACTTATTATTCACAAGGATTCTTTTCCAGTCACAAAATCTCAATTTTTTTCCAGCAACCGGGGGGTTTACACCCATCACCCTACAATCTCCATCATACTGATATATCGAAAAGCTTCCAAATGACCTTCCAAGAACCTTTCTTAATTCCTTTGCTTCTTGGCTCATACGATTCGGCGGCAATATTCCCAATAAATCATTTTGAACATATCCCCAAAAATTCCAGTATGCGCTCAACTCTCCTTTCGTTTTTGTTCTGTTATATTCTATCCTTCTTTTTAATTGTTCTTTCGCATCTAATGCCAGATAATGAATAATACAAAACTCTAACTTTGAATATATTTCGTCTGAACAAAGACTAGCATTTTTTTCAAGCACTTCCTTTGCAAGTGCCAGTTTATCTCCATTTCCACTTGTGTCTTCAAATATCCTCTTTCCAAAATCTTCACACATATATTTCACAATATAATCCGCATAAATATCTGGCAGAAACCGAAAAGAATCTAATACCAATTCATTATGCAGAAAAATAGCTGTACCCATGTAACAAGAAATATTTGATAAAAATAATTCCGGTTCATTCTTTGCATATTCCCTATTGGCACTTTTCAGAATTTGAATGCATACTCTTTTCAAGCTGTTTCTTCCAGAAATTCTTGCAGACCATTTAGAGAAAAATTTTTGTTCTTCCATTGGTATAAACTGTTTTAATATCTCAAAAACATCCTTATATTGTTCCCTGAAAACTTTTGCATTTTCTAACACGCAATCTTCATTATAATGGTAAAAGCCATATAACTCACTATCTGCATTCTGTGCCAGCATTAATGCGATTAGTTTAATAGTACGCATATCCTCTATCTTCTCTTGAAGAAAAACATCCTTATAGCGCTCTATAAATTGAGGGTACTGTCTAAAAAAAATCAATTGCAAATTAAAGAATTCATCACCACCTTTTTTAATATCTTTTACGAAACATTTAGACCATGCCTCTCCCCTATCAATATCCAAAACATACTTCTGTAAAAATAATACATCGCTCCTATTAAAATTCGGTGCAATGCTGCTAAATAAGTTTATTACATAATTGTATTTACCTTCACTCTGCATCCAAACATCTAAGTCACCACATTCACAAAATTTTCTTACATATACTTGTTTACCTAAAACCACCATATTCCTAAAGTGCTTTCCCCACTCATCATCCCACAAGAATCTACGAACTAATTTGAACACTTGATCATTCGGTTCTCTTATTTGGGAAAGAATTTCTATAAAAACATATTTTATGTTATATCGTATATCTTTTAACCCCAGTATTTTCTCCCCCGCAGATAAAAACTCTTCTTTTGAATCTTCCAATAGAAGCTGCAAAAACACCTGTACTTGATATCGTCTTCCTGGAGTCTGTCGATTTTTTTCTCCTATGATATCTGAAATACTAATATCTTCGTAAAATTGGTCCAGCATATGTTCAGCAAGAAAACAGTCTAAAATTGATTGATGCACCAAAGATATTTTGTTCCCTGACAGAACAAAAAAACCATTAGATTGTAAAAAGTCTCTATAATCACTTGGTATTTTCAGTCGAGAGTTATTTGCATACATTTTTCCATTTCTGTCGCAATACTTAATGAAATCTACTTTGATTTTTTCCAACTTGTCTGAATTAAGATTGCATCTATCGGCCTTACTCCTTAACTGCTCCCACCATTTTTGCACCAATTGCTGCTTTGTACTTATTTCAATCTCCTGCCTAATGTCCAATTGTTCCCATATGTAAAGATTACTTGCTGTTGACAGCAACTCTCTTGTTTTCTGAGATAAGGAGTTATATTCAGTTCCAACAACTGTTTTAACCTCACTCAAAGTCAACTTATTAACACAAATTTTTTTCCATTCTATCTTAAAATCTGATTTTGAAGAATTTTCAAATAAACCTCTTATGTTATGGTCATTTTCCAAATCATAGGTGCGACATACCATGATAATAGAAATTTTTTGTTCACGTTCCTGATTAATTTGCTCAACCTCTTGTATTATTTTTCTGCATATAGCAAGCGACTCACTTGAGTGTGCCTGTGTCCATCGTAACGCATCCAACTGATCAAAAATAAGAACTGCTTTTTTATCATATGACATTGCATTCAAACAATGTGAAACAGATGACGGCAATCCCATACTTTGCCCCCATCTTTCGGATGTTTCGTGCGGTATTCTCTTATCAAGCTTAACGGCCAGATATAAAATATTATCTTTTTCACAAAACTGAATAATATTCTCTATACACCCACTTTTACCCATACCTGCATGACCATGAATAATAATTGATTTTCCTTCTAAAATCCACTGCCAACAAGTATTTGCTTCATATCGAATAATATAGCCACATCGAAACTTTCTAAATATAGATTTATATTCTTTATTTAAATCAGAAATTACTGGAAGTATTCTTGTATCCCTTGCTAAATTCCGAAAAACAATACCATTTTCTTTACAGTAATTTGTGATCATCAACGCGTCAATTTTCTTTCCCCAGACATCCTCCATCACAATAAACTTGAGGAACTTGGCATAGATCTCTTCAGCATCACCAATAAATAATAACCCAATTTTTTCTATAAGAATTTCCCTTAATTCAAAATCATCAAATTTTCTATAATAAGTTCTCGACAAATAGTCTATTGCGGTTTCTAATTCATTTTCTTTAGATGGATCCAACCCCATTACACCACAATACTGATGGAATAACTTGACTGTGTCTGCTCCCGATTTATTTATTTGATAATCATAAAAGTCTCTTGTTTTTTTGATATCAGTGGTTCTTGCCCTTTGCGCCAAATCTTCCAATAAAGTAAATGTAAGAGGCGAAACTAAAGATACTGAATGCGTTTTACTACTTTCAAGTTGAAACTTCCATTTATCCCAGATACCCTTTTCTTTTACCGCTCCATATGTCCAATATTCATTACTGCGGACTCGGCCTTTACATTGCTGGCCTTCACAACTTCCATCCTTATTTCCTATCCAAAGGTCCACACCTCTCTCGTCATCTCCAACTGCCTCAATAGTAAGATACACTATTTTTTCATTCAGAACCTCAAGCACTTTGTTGATTGTCCAATTATATTCAAAACGATTGCCTGATTTATCAGCCCTTCCACCTACTTCATATGCCATATTAATCCCCTTCTACATTAATATTTTGTATGACCATTTATTACTTTTTGCATATCAACCATCTTTTAAAATAACTTCTTACCTAAATTCTATCACACATATGGCAGCATATCAATCAAACACTCATAATGAGCATTTCCAGTCTTAGTACCTAAACATCACTATTAGAAACCTGAAATATATCTGCAAAAAAATAGAGTCAACACCAAAAAAGTTGCTGACCCTATTTTCCTAAATCTGTAAATTATAAAAATCAGGTATGTATCCCATAGTATGCCTTTTTCAGGTTCTCCTGCCCATGCAGGATAATCCCTCCACATATGCCAGTACCGTCAGGCCTCTCTTCCCGGAAGAAAAAACTGTAGGGCACAAAGTCATCAGACACCACGACCCTTCCGACGCTCTTCCATGTGAAGTGACAGGCGAGGAACCTTCCCAGCTTTTTCCGAAGCATACGTACCTCCGCCACTTCTTTCAGATGGTTCCTGCTTTGAAACTCAATCTTCAAGGCTCTTTTATCCTCCATCGACAGCAGCCTGTAATCCGTCCCTTCCAGACTTCGGCTTTCTGCGATCCCTTCCAAAAGCTTCTGATAGGGAAACCGAAGCCTTTCCTCCATTCCGGAAACCTTCCCGCCGCCGGCATCGCTCAGCCATGTAAACGTAACCGTCAAGGTATCCCCATCTCCCATTTCTGCTTTATCCAGCTGCATTTCCGCAAAGGAATGGATGTCCGACACTATGATATGCCGTTTCGCCTCCAGTTCTTCCAGTTCCTGATCCAATACAATAAACCTATGCGGAGAACGGAACCCTTTCGATACGGTTCGCAGGGATACACTTTTCTCTGATGCCGACAGCTTGAGCATAGTTCTCTTACCCCTCATGCGCCATACCTCATCTTCCATTCAGCAAGATATTCGGAATACCCCTCCGGGTCAAGTTCCATGAGAACTTCTTCGTGAAAACGATATTCCGGGTACACACAGTAGCCACTCCTGCCAGAATTCCCGGTAGGCTCCGCCAGATTATTGCGGCGGATCCATTCAAGGATCTCTTCTCCATTATTGTTAGTATCAATATAAGCACAGTGCAGAGGGCGAACAAGATCCAGATTCACCGTCAGAGTATTCCACGGTTCAGGCTCCCCATCCTCCCAGCAGTTCAGCAAAACGGCAAGGTTTCCTTCCATGTATGAGGCAACCTGCACTGTAATTTTATGTGTCTTCCCATATTTCTCCAGTTCAAACATCTTCATATCTGCTCCCTTCTGCATACTTTAATATTCCAAAAACCTTCCAAGCCTCTCTGGTCTGGAACTTACCAGCCCATTTTGATTTCCTTATGCCGCCATCTCCAAAGCAGGCGCATTGAGCACCTTTTTCTCCCACCGCTCCATGAATTTATATACTTCCGGGGTAGCGCTGCAGTTTTTCATTCCCCGCACCTGCACTACCCTCCGGTTCTTTACTTCGATGGTATAGAACGGCTTTTTCTCTTCCGAACACCGGCGAAGGAACAGGATAATGCACTCTCTCTTCGCCACACGGTCCACATAGCCGCCTACACAATGGTGCAGTGCATGGCCTTCCGCAACAACATCATCCGGAACCGTTGGGCAGACAATCTTCATCCCATCCATCTCAAACTCCACCTGCTGCACAATTTTACTGCATACTGCACGAAAATCGCGGCGCATTTTTACGTCTGCTTTATGTTTAACACGGCGGGCAGTTCTGTCATGAGACTTCTGCAGATCCTCAGGATACAACACAAAACTGTTTTTCATGTTATATCCCAGTTTTACGCACATATCCAGATAATCCCTGTACTCCCCTATCAGATCCTGCATGGAAGAATACCGTATGCCTCCCTGCTTTGTCTTCCGCAGGTGCAGAAAAGAATACTGTCCCTCCATATACCGCATCATCTTATGGGGTGTCATATGTTCCAGTATCTGGGGAATATGCCTCCAGACACTGTTTCCGATCTGCCAGAGCAGCAGTTTCTGACGTTCTTTCAAATTCTGTCTGCAGTATTCCTGAAATGCCTCCAGCACGGACGAAGGCGGATCCAAACTGCGGAGAAAGGAAATGTCCTCGGCCTTCACCTGAAGCAGCCTATGCGTCCTATTCTGAGTCTCATCCAGAAGTTTTGCACATTCCCTTCCATAAACCAAATTGGATGCCAGCTCCCAAAGTCCCACCTTCACCAGATGTTCCAGTCTTGGATGGCTAACATGGGCAGACAGAAACGAAGCCACCTCCATCGGTTTCCGATAATGCTCATAAAAAACTTCCAGCGGACAGTACTGCCATGGTGTACCCTTCAGGGTATTCGGCAGGTTCCCACAATAAAGGTGCCCGTACTGATCCGCCTCAAAACTATACTGCCATGGCCAGAACAAATGCCGTTCTCCTTTCCTCCATCCGGTCAGGCAGTAATCATGGTAAGAATCATAATAGCTGTCAATCCTGACATCCCCTTCTCTGCTTGTTGTGACAAAAAGGCGGGCGTTTTCATATATCCTTTTTTCCGGCTCATCCTGCCAGCGGTATGTGTAGCAGCACTTCACAATCCTCACCACAACCTCCTCAGGCCCTGTTTTTTGAACCACCTGCACGGTTTCCCGATCAGACAGGCATCCCCTGCGTCCTCTGGCCTTCATGGTTACCGCATGACCACAGCCGGGACAGATGCCCGCGGCATTATTCCTTGTCCCGGCAATCACAGCCTCCTTCCCGCAGGCCGAGCAGATGCCTGCCACTTCCTTCCTGCCCTTTTGGTAATCATAGAAAAAGTAAGCCGGCATAATGTTCTTGTGCACCCACTTCTCCAGCCCGCGGGGCAGCGGCGGGAGTACCTTCATACGATCCAGAATCTCCCGCTCCTGTTTCCTCTGCCTTTCCAGCTTTCGCCCCTGCTGTATCTTGCGCTGGGCAGAGATCAGAGGCTTAAATCCTATCGCTTCACTGTCGCCGAAAAAGTGTCGGATACGTTCCTCGTCCTTCAGGGTATAAAGGGCACATCGATCCGCAAAGGCCCATCTGCCGTCAAGTTCATCAAAGGCTGCCATCCTCCAGGAAAGAGAGCCATCCTCCCGCCGTGCAAGAGTCGCAAAATCATCTTTCCCCTGAAAAACACTCCACAAAGGGCGGATAATGCCTTCAACCGCCTCTTCCCGCGAATAGACATACAGCACCAGTATCCTTTTACCACCGATCAGCCTGACCACCGTGCGCACAATGTACTTGACCTGCCCTGCATGGAGCAGCCCATTTCTATAACTCATCCTCAGACCGGGATCCGCATATTTCCGGCATTTCCTCTTGTCTATGTTCATCCTGCTTTCACCTCCTGCGCCATAAAATCACCCAATGTCAGCTGCCCCATAAAGGAGATCTGTCCGTCACATCCCGGTTTCTTCGTTTTCCCTTCCCCTGACTTTCCGTCGGGTATTTTTTCCTCTTTTCCTCGCTCCTCGTCTTTGCTGCCGGTGTCAGCCTTCTTTGCACCTGCTTTCTTTGCAGCCGACTTTTTTCCTGCGGACGTTCCGGAAGAAGACCTTGAGCCGGAACGTCCCATATAAGGCTTTGGCACAAACTTCTCTTCCTTCTCCCGGTCTTCCTCAGCATCCGGGTCACGGAAATAGTCCTCTGCCCACTGGTAACACAGGTCATCCGGCACGTCGCTGCCATATATGCCGTTTTCCGCCTTTATGTCGTTGTCCTTCATCTCCTGCTCCACAAACTCTCTGGCTTTGCGGTTAATGTAACGGAAGCAACGGATCATGGTCTTACGGGGGTTCATGGCCAGACGGGCAAAGCCTGTATCCTCCAGACACAGGGTCTGCACGTACTCCGACACGCAGTCCTTCATGTTCCTGCGAGTCAGTTTCTCCGTATCAGCACCCACACGCTTCATGGCTTCCGCCACCAGTTCTTCATCTCCCATAGCGGAAACCCGGGCAAGCTGTGCCGCCTCGGCATCTTTCCGGGCCTGCTGTCTGGCCTCCCACTCTGCCTTCCGCTTTGCCTCAGACGCTTCGTGCTCCGCACGTTTCCGGTCTTCTGCAGTGTCCGCTCCTATGGAATCGCCTTCGGCACCAGCTTTTCCATTGTCTTTCCCGATTCCGGATTCAGATCCCTGACTTTCTGATTCATCTAAGCCGCAATCGACCTCGGTTTCATATGCACATCCATCCTCCGCATCATCGCTGGCCTCTTCGTATCCGCCTGATTGCGAAACTTCAAAATCTGCTGCCTCCATCTCCATAGATTCCGTATAAAACGGATCAGCCGGCAGCTGATCCGTCCTGTCCGGCCATCCTTGTTCTGCATATTCCGCAGCTGAATCTTCATCCCCATCCGGTGTTTCATCAAAAGGACTGTGCATCAATATCCCGCTTTCGGCAAAACCATCCTGGAACACACTTCCGTCAATGGCATAATCCTCCTGCGGTATACTTTCATATCCTTCATATTCCAAGGTCATGCCGCCCGTCTGTCCTGTATTTGCTGTCGCAAAATTATCCATCGTAGTCTCCTTTCCTGTTGCGATCCCTTGTATTATTTTCTCATTCCCGCCCTCTCTCCATCTTTTTTGCCAGAAACGGCGAAAAACGGACTGGTTCGAAGTTCTCCACATCCACATAGAAATAACGGCGCTCCTTCCCATCTGTCAGTTCAACCACATCCGAAGATGCCAGCGGATGTCCCATAGATTCCTTGTCTTCCTCCGGCACATGGTTTCCAAAGCATTCCGAAATATAATTCAGGATCTCCACATCCCGCCAGTTAACCGGACAAGTAAGAGAAGAATCATATGCCAGCTTATAGCTTGCCGCCGGAGGCTGCTCATATCCCGCCTTATACATCTCCAGAATACCCTTGAACGCGAACGGAATCGTCTTTCCCGCCTCAAAGGCAAGCTGATAAATCCGGAGACTGTATCTCTGCCTCTGGGCATCCAGTACCTTTTCCAAGGCCCCGATTCCCTTACTGCAGAAAACAGCATATTCCTCTTTTGTCAGACCGAGGCAGTCCGCCATCCTGCTTTCAACCCCCGTCTCTGGCCTTCTGCGCAGATCCTCCAATTCTGTCTCCAGAACATCCATAAAGCATCTGCCCAGAAGATATCTTTCCTTAAAACTTCTCCTAATGCCATCTTTCCTGCTTTCTTCCTCCCTCTTGTTCTCTTTCCGCAGGGCAAGCTGCCAGTCATCGATCCCCTTATAGTTAGGATTCCAGGTCAGGCGGCGGCAGTCCATTCCATACCGTCGCGCCATCTGACAGATCTGAGAACTTCCCCTGGCCGTCATCTCGTTGCTGTACTTGTCCATGTCATGGGCCTCCACCACCAGTTCCGTGCCGTTCTGTGCAAGCAGGGCAAACAGCGGCTCCAGAGGCTTTACGTTGTTTGCTCCCGCCACTGCCACAAAAGACCTTTCCGTCAGACAGTGGGCAATATCCGCTTTCAGCAGCCCCTCCGTAACATAAATTGTCCTGGAAAAAGGACTTCCCACGAAATGTGCCGGGCTGCCGGAGGTAACACCCCTGTTCTTTGATGCCGAGGAAAGCCAGATGTATTTCGTACCCGCCTTCTCCGGCGGATCCTCCTGATCCTTGAAGGGGGTATCCAGCAATATCTGCATCCCCTTGATGAGTCCATCTATCCCTATGGCCGGGATCAGAATGCCCGAGATCCGGCTACTGAACCTGACCGTCCAGTAACCCTTTTCATGCAGGTAAAATCCCGGCACACCCTCCACGGTACATCCCTGCTTTAACAGCCGCTCTGTCAGGGAGCGGCATAAGAAACAAGGAGGGGTGCTCCTGAATCCCAGACTGTCAATCTGGCTGTCCGTCAGCCCCCTTTTTTCAGACCGCAAGTGGACCCGGTGGGCCGGTGTCAGATTCAGCATCCCCAACAGCAGGGAGTAGGTCTGGTGTATCTTCTGGGCATCCGCACGTTCCGCCTGAGGCACCGCCGTTTCTTTCCGGGCATCCGCCGGAGTTCCAGATCTATGGAAAATGTAATGCATCTCCTGCATCTCCTGCTTTTCCTGCTCTTCATATCCCCACGTGGTATCCCCGGCCTGCAGGGCATCGCAGATCTCCCGGAAAGCATCCGAGTTGGTAGTATTGTTGAGTCTTGCGTAAAGGGACAGCATACCGCCGCTTTCCCCGCAATAATTGCACCGCCATACGTTTTTCACGAAATTGACGTTCATCTTCCCCCTGCGATCACCGCAGAGCGGACAATCTGTGTACACACTGTCCGCCTGACGGCGCCGCACTTTCAAGTGGAGCAGTTCCATCACATCCCTGATTGTAAATGGAAATTCCTGCGGGTACGGGTCCATTGTCTATCCCTCCTTCTTTGCATTTTTAGAGCGTTCACGGCTGCCGGCATATCCCCTTTGTCCCCGGCCATCCATAAGCGCAGATATACTTTCCCTGCGGAAACTGGCGCTGTATCAGCACAATCCATTTTTTGTACACAGCCCCAGCCCGCCGGAAAATAATTAAAGCCCTATCCATTCCTTCCATAACCATTGCTTTTTAGGTGCATCCGCACAAATTATCTCAACTGGCTTTCTGTGCCTCAAAGGAATCCAGCATGATCTGTGCTGCCGCACGGAGGATGTTGTTGTTTCCCTTATATCCCCCATACCGATAAAATTTCAGGCTGGGCGGACGCCGCTGTGCCACTTCGGCAATGGTCTGGCCTTTGCAGACCCCGGTATCCACCACTACCCTTCCGGCTTCTTCCAAAGTCATCCTGCTGACGATCTCCTCCACAGACATGTCCGGAGTATAGCAGGGAGCAGATTCTTTCCGGGCAGCTTCAACAGCTACAGACGGTGCCTGATCTGCCGGCACTGTCTCCGTGGGTGCAGCCGCCGTATATTCTGCTATGTTTCCCGCCACATTTTCTGCTCCATTCCCCTCTGTATTTGCCATCTCCTTCTCTGCTCCGTTTCCGTCCGTACTTGTTGAAGGCTTCTGTCCGCCCAGCAATGCCATGGCTCCCTGCACGCTTTTCTGCAACGTTCCTTCACCGCTGCCCTTTGCCGGAACCGGCAGGGTATCTGCAGCAGCCCCGGCGGCTGTCATTGCCACCGGCTCAGCCTGTCCTGCGGGAGGCACCGGCAGACTGTCCTTATGCACCGTTACCCCCTGTGCGGCAGGATTTCCCGTCTCCCTGCCTCCAATGGAAACCGGAGGCACCGGAAGCTGATCGGGAAACTCCTGTGCGGCATCTGGCCGAACAGGCAGAACTACTGCTGTGCGTTGGTTTGTCTGCTGGCTCTGTGCCACAATATGCCGAACGGTTCCGGGAGACTGCAGCTTCTGTCCCTGTGCCACTGCTGGCCGGTCTGCCTGCATATTTTCTCTGGACGACTGTACCTGACCCGCGACAAGCCGGGGCATCCCCACCTTTCCTCCAGATGACTGTGCCTGACCCGTAGCAGGCCGGGGCGTCCCCACATTTCCGGCAGGTTGTTCTTCCTGGCATTGTTCCCTGATGGGCCGTACCGATCCGCCGCCTGCTCCTGACTGCCGCTCCTGGCCCTGCGCTGTGGCGGATTGGGCAGCTCCGGAAGTCTGTGCGGCCTGTCTATGCACTGCTACGGGCTGCATAGGCCTCGCATTTCCAGCAGGCACCGTGCCATGGCCTTGTGCCGCAGCTGCTTGCACTACTCTTGTATTCCCCGCAGGTGTCATGCCGTGGCTCTGCGCCGCAACAGTTTGACCCTGCCTTGCATTTCCTGCAGGAGGTACAGTCTTCCCCTGAGTCGTAACAGCCGGCGCTGGTTTTCCGCTCATGGCAGACGGCATTTTCTGCCCCTGTGTGACAGCCGGCTGAGCCACCCGCACATTCCCTTCAGATGACTGCATCTGCCCCGCAGCAGGCTGAGCTGTCCCTGCATTTCCAGCGGACTGTGCTTCCTGCCCTGGTGCTGCTTCTATTCCATGATTGGCCGCCCCGGAAATGGGCCTCACCTCATTTCCGATGCGGCTGACATCCCCCGCTGGAGACACTGTCCCTGCACTTGCTGAAGGCCCCCCTTTTTCCAGCCCGTCGCGGACATCCGCCATTGGGACTCTACCCCCATATCTGTCCTTGTCAGTTCCGCAGACATCCGAAAACTGCAGCCCGAACCCCGCATCTGTCAGGGCTCTGTCCACAGCTTCGGACTGGGCCATCCGGATGTACTCCGCACCCGGTGCCTCCGCTCTGGTGAAACAGGAAATAAAGCTACTGACTGGATTTTCGTCACTATGGTTCAGATAGACCCGGGCCTCTAAAACAGCCATTTCTTCCGTGACCCGGATGGCATTCAGGCCAATCCTGCCACCGGGATGTGCCAGCCGGAACCACAGCTTTTTACTGTCCAAAGCAAGCCCCATTACTTCCTCCCCTGTTGTCCGGGATGTAGTGCGGCGGAGCAGCTTAAGGGGGTCGAAACCCTCCACCCTGTTCAGTCCTGCCACCGCAGGAACCGTTTCATACATAGTCTGTCGATGTTCGTTCTGATTCATTTTTCAAGCTCCTTTCCTTTGTCTAATTTTTCTCGTTAACTATTGCTTGTCAGGATGCAGCATACCGGCTTCATAGGCATATGCCCCTCATCCTGCCTCCTTCAGCTTTTCCTCCGGGAACACAGGCAGCGATAGTCCGGCATCCTTTGCAAATGCTCTATAATAGAGACAGATGCGCTCTCCCAGACGGGTATTCCTTTTCCCAATCTCATTGCGGTGGATGGCCATGAACAGCACATTCTTCTGACCTGCCAGCACCACACGCTTTTTCGCACGTGTGATTCCCGTATATAAAAGGTTGCGGCAGAGCATCACATAATGGGCTTTCAGCAAGGGCATCAACACGATATCGTACTCCGACCCCATCCCTTTATGTATGGTGGTGGCATAGGCAAAATCCAGATTTGCCAGATTCTCCACACTGTACTCCATGCTGCGGTTCTCCCCGAAGTCAAGGCCGATTTTCTTTCCATTTTCCGAATCCCTGATATAACAGATAAAGCCCAGATCCCCATTGGAAACCTTCTCTGTGTTTTTTGTCTGCATGATCCGGTCTCCCACGCGGAAGGTCTTTGTTCCCAGCTGGACTTCGTCCTCCGCAGAGCGGAAAGGATTCACGATCTCGCGGATGGCCGCATTAAGCCGGTCTGCAGATGCCGCCCCTTCCGTCCGGAAAGGGGATAGTATCTGTACATGCTCTATGCCGTTCTCCTGAACCTCCCTGCAGTACCGCTCTATGATGGCCGCTGCCGCTTCTTCCTGATTTTCATAGGGCAGGAACTGAAAGTCGTTCCCATAATAGAGCTTAGTATTTCCTTCATTGATAAATCTGGCATTGTAGGCGATCAGACTGTCTCTGGCCTGCCGGAAGATTTCATCCAGCACCGTGACAGGCACAAGGCCGCACCGGATCAGCTCCCGGAACACGTTCCCGGCGCCCACACTGGGCAGCTGGTCAGGATCTCCCACCAGCACCACCTTTGCATCCTCCTTCAGGGATGTGAAGAATTTATTTGCCAGCCACATGTCAACCATGGAAAACTCATCCACAATGATCAGATCCGCATCCAGTAACGGCTCTTCCTTCATTCTCCTTCCCTCGTCCTCCTCACTGACAAGCTTAAGCCCGCTGTGGAGGGTACATGCCTCCAGAAAACCGGTGCTCTCCGCCATGCGGCGGCTGGCACGCCCCGTAGGCGCCATCAGGGATATCTTTCTTTTGGGAAACAGTTTCCGATAGACCGCAAGAATTACCCTCAGCACGGTAGTTTTTCCCGTGCCCGGGGAACCGGTGATGATGGAGAGGTTGTAACGGAATGCCGCCTCCACTGCAGCTTCCTGCTTTGCAGATGTCCTCAGCTTCTGCTCATCCTTCACCGCTGCAAGAACCGACTCCAGATCTTCCTCCATGGGCAGATCTGTCACCAGGCGTTTTGAGATCTCCCTAGCGGTACTGTCCTCCTGTGCAAATGTGGCCGAGTGGTAGATGTCTCCCCTGGCAGAGACTACTGCACCGCCCAGTATCATGTCTTCCAGCACCCTGTCTATTTCCCCTTCGCGGACACGCATCTCCGGCAGCGGAATCCTCTCGTTCAACAGCCTGAAAGCTTCTTTCTGCATTTCCTCCCGGCCAAGGTAAAGATGTCCGTCCCGGCCCTTTGCCTCTTCCAGCGCACAGTGGAGCGCCCCTCTGATCCGCATGGGGTCATGGGGCCGGTTATCCGTTTTCCGCACGATGGCATCCACCCGGCGGAACCCGAATCCCGGCATCCGGCAGAGTTCAAAAGGACTCTTCTTCAGGATATCCAGACAGGCGGGGCCGAAATATTCATAGATGCGCTGTGCCGTCTTCGGGGTCAGCTGAAAAGGCGCCAGGAGCGCCATAATGTCCCGGAGCATCCTGCTCTCCCCATAAGACGTCCTGATATCCTCTAGCCTGCTCTCTGTGATCCCCCGGATCTCTAGCAGCCGCTCCGGGTGCTTTTCCAGAATATCCAGAGTGCCCACACCGAACCGGGCCACGATCTGCGCAGCAGTCTTTTCCCCGACCCCTTTGATCAGGCCTGATCCCAGATAGGCCAATATCCCCTCCTCTGTTTTCTCCACGATTTCACGGCACTGCTCCACCTTAAGCTGCATGCCGTATTTTCCTTCCACCCATTCCCCCTCCAGTTCCAGATCCACCGCTTCTGTCAGGGGGATGCCGTAGCCCACCGCTGTAAAGCGGATCAGATGATCCCTGTAACGTCTTTTGTCCCTGGCCTGCTCCGGTACGGATGTGTCCGCCGTCTTTACTGACACGATGCAGTATTTATTTGCCGGGTTGGAGAATATGGTACTGTCATACTTCACGATATAGCCCATTGTTTTACCTCCCTGCCTCTGTTGGTCAGCGTCTGCCGCTGGTCATGATGATGGCCGCCGCCAGCAGAACTCCTGTCAGTGGTGCAAACACCACGATCCATCCCCATCCGGCTATCCCTGCCAGTTTCAGTGCCGCCAATATCAGGGTTAACACCCCCGCGGCGCCTATTCCCTTTCTGATCTCCCTCATTCCTGTCTCTTCCTTTTCTTTTCTGTTGAACTGGGGCTTTTATAAGCTCTTCCATATCCTATTCTCCGCTGCCTCCTTTTTCTGCTTCTGTCTCATGCGGCTTCCTCACCGACATCGCTGACCTTCACATAAAATTTCCGAAATTCCGACACGGTGACAAACTGTTCATAAACCTCCGGATATAGGAGCTTCATCCTTGTCAGACTGTCTTTGTCAACCATAGGTTTACGGATGGGGTTGTAAGTCACGATATAGTGCTTCCCATCCCTGTCGCAGAACGCCATGCAGCTGCTCCCCATCTCTGCCGCCAGTATGGCGCGCAGCCTTTGGATGTCATCCTCCAGCTTTTTCGTGTTTCTCTCCGAATCCTTTTTCTCCTCCTGAAGCCGGAGGTACCGCATCAGGTTCGATGCCATCTGCCCCTTCAGTGGAACTGCAGGCAGACCTTTGTCTGCCGGGCCGCAATGCCGACGGATGCTCTCCATGATCACATCCCCATTCTCCAGGTAGGGAGGCAGTACCTTTTTCTGTACATGGTTCTCCCAGAACTGCTGCTCCAGAAATATCATCTCTTCTTCATACACGACATCCCTGCGGATCTCCCGAATGATGACCTCGTCCTCTGTGTTGCCGTATAGACAGCAGAAGAAGACCCGGTCAATGTCCGTCACCGCCATATAATGGCGCCCCTGGGTCTCATAGTAAGGCGGCACAATCTCCCTTCCGTCCCTCCACCAGAGATCTTTTGCGTTATAATTGGTGGTCTTGATCTCCAAAATGGCCCTGGTTCTGTCCGGCATGGTAATGAAGCTGTCCACGTCCGCCAGCATAAAGCGGTGGATGGGGTGCTGGAACATCTTCTTGACCGAAGAAACTTCAAACCCTGTCTTTCGCCGAAAGATTTCTGCCACCAGACCCTCCAATAGGTTCCCCATCTCCATGGCCACCCAGTTGCCCTCGTACCCTTCCACTGCCGCAATGCCCAGCTTGTCATAGTAGATGTCCCTTGCCGTGCGGAAAGGGGAGATGCCTAAAATGGCCGCCACATCGCTGCCGCCAATTCCTAAGCGCCTATATTCCAGCCACTGTTCCCGGGACAAGTTTTCCGTCTCTGCCAGCACAAGGGGGCTGTACCTTTTCTTTTCTTGACCGATATCCGCCATGTCAGGATCTCCTTCAGGATCTGAGTGGAAAAGATGCAGTTCCCGCAGCGCAGTGGCCGGGGTATTGCAGGCTGGGTCCCATACCGGCTTTTGTGTTTCCTCTGGCCGGAAACCTGCCTGCCGTCTTTCTCATGCCTGACTGGAATCCTGCCTGTCGCCTCCTGCCAGCACTTCTGTTTAAACCTTTGTTGTCTCTGCTCATTCTTTCTGCCTTTCTTTCTTTTCATGATTTATTCTCAAATCCCTTCCGGGCATTTGGGCAAACTCACTGTGTCCGCTATTGCGGCATGTGTCAGCCGGATAAAAACATCATTTTTCGTCCTTTAACTGAATCAAAACACACTGGCATGGACCGCACGGTGCATTACACGCAAAAAGCAGGAGTGACCGTAGGCTAAAATCCTGTCGTCCATGGTCTCCCATGAACCGCGTCATTCCTGCTTTAAATGTTGTTATACGCAAAACAGCCACCCCCGCATTACCTATGGGCGCCTCCATAAACAAAAAAGCCAGCAGACCACCGCCCTGAGGGCATAATGGTACTACTGGCACATAGATACAAACTTAACAACGTGTGCAATGCGGAAATAAATCCGCTGTCTGGATATTTTTCTCCAGAATCCCTAAAGGGATACGCACAAAAATCAATTACGAAGATAGTTTAACACAATATATGGATTTAGTCAAGGATAACACACAATATCTAGTATCTTTTGTATTCTCCTTTTGTTCTCCATTTAATCAAAATAAAAAGCAGTGAACCACTTTCCCAATAAAACCATATTCCCCGCTTTGTTACTTGGACATTTCATCATTTTATAAGTCAACCCCTCTCCTATACCTACAACATTCATCTCTCAATTAATAGTTTTAAACCTTTGGATTCCATCTTCTTATAGTATTGATTAACTTATCTATTTGTTTTTTCAAATCCAATATTTCACTGGAATTTTCAGCACTTATATATTTACATACTTTATTTGCAAATATTACTTTTTCTCCAGAAAAATGTGGAGCTATGGATTTTATATAATCCGGAAATAAATCGTATTGCCCACATTGCCTATCCAGCTTCCGATCATAGGCCTGCTCTATCGCTGAATATGGAATATAATTCTCAATTTCTTTTCCCTGCGTAATCCAGCATAATGCATGAAAGCTCTCAAATTCTTCTTTAACTCTTTTTTTCGTGTCATTAATATGCGAACGGCGACCTCTCTTGTCACTATCCATGACTATGGCAGCATTGCGGTTTGTTATCAGCACATTTAGCAATTCTTTTTGTTTATCGTCCGCAGAATAGTGCGCCAATAGGCGTCCCCCATAATATAAAATCTGATAATCGCGTCCTTCTATAAGTTCCCCACCCCCAAATACTTCCAGCCATCTTTTTATGTATACCCTGTCAGACGGTCCCTCCACCCAGACAATTCCATTTGACTGCAACAAATCACTTGCCCTCACGTCCAGATCATTCAACAATGAGCTTTTTGCAATATAGTCATCTATTTTGTGAAGCGATGATGAACCATTCTCTTTTGTAACATGGTATATCTGCGTATTCTCTCTGTCGCAGTAAGCATTTATGGCGACATGAGAATGCGTAGTCAAATAAATCATTAAGTCATATTTGACACTATATTCATATAAAAAATCAAATAAACGCCGCTGTAATGCAGGATGCAAATTATTCTCCAGTTCCTCAAAAGCATAAATAATCCTTTTGCCTTTATATTCCTGAGTTTGAGGAATGAGCAGCAAATTAATAAGAACCAAAATAACCGTTTTTAATCCACTTCCCATTTGGGAAATGGCATAGCGATTCCTGCCCTCCTGCAAAAATATTTCCCATAATAATCCGTGTTCTCCTTGAATCTGCTGTACCCTGATTCCAGTAAACTTCGAGTCTGGAAATATTATGAGGTTTAATGCGTTTATAAGATTTTTTTCAATTATGTTTTCATCATACTCACTATAGTTGAGAAACTTGCGAATCAGATTAGTCGCTCCCGTCCCTCTGGAGTCCACATCCTCATCTGTGCTTTCCCCTTCTGCCACTATATTCCGTTCTGCCTCCAAACGTCTGAACATGTACTTTGAGAAATCATTATTTTCAAAATTCGTAAATCTATCCCAATATGCATGATACTTTTCATCAAATTCCTTATCATTCGGAACTCTGCTGTATTTATACTCAAAAGACACATTCTCTCCTGAATAATGCTTGGATTTAGTTTCTAAATTAAAATACATTTCTTTCCCTGCATATTTTTGCCCAAACATATAGTGATTGCCTTGTATCATACCGCCGCTCGTATCTTTTCGGAATACCTTTTCCACTTCATCATCTGTAAGAAAATGGGCTATTTCTATCTTCAAATCTTTCTGTTCCCTCTGACGTTTGGCCAATTTTGCAGGACTTATAAGATTTTCAATTATGTCTATACAACTTGATTTCCCACTATTATTTCTTCCAATGAAAACCGTGATATTTGCGAACTCATTTATTGCAGCATATTTCTCCGTAAATGACTTATACCCCTTAAACCTGAGCTTTGATACTTTCATATCAGACTCTTCCATCCCTTCGACATATTGATTCATTAATCCTTTATCAAAATCTTTCACAGACCTGCATCAACTTTATGAGAAGGCTGGAGTTTCCCATTCTCATACCTCCAACTCAGCCATGCTCCATTTTCTCCATATTCATTGCAAAATTCAAAATGGTCACAAAGAATCAAATATGCAGCATATTTCTTTGCCAGTTTTTTTGATGATGCCCATACCTGCCTGATCAAAGCCCATTCCGCTACTTTACAAGTACAGACCCATCGCGGATTACCGTTTTCATCATAGCCCAGATCCTCCGGGGATCCATATTCGTATACCGGAACAGAACACCGCCCCTGTTCTGATAATTCTTTTAGTGTACTGACCGCATTGTCCACCGAGAAATGCTCCGGCTTGTACTGCTTCCCATCTATTTCCATTAGATAATCTTCTATCTGCAGCATCTTCTCCACTACATTCTGAAGCACTTTCGGATTCCACTGGCTTGCAACAGCAACTGCTCCTAAAATAGCCTCAAACAGATCTGCTTTTATTTTTACCTGATCAGCAACCTGATTATTGATATCACATTTGCCGACAATCATATACTGAGTCAGATTCCATGCATCTATTTTGCAGGCAAGTGTCTCATTGCTGACAATCTCCTTTTTTAATTCTGCAAAGTCTCTGGCATGTCCTTTGAAAGAATATTCACAATCCCCATCAAAAGAAACATTTCTCTGTGTCTTGACATATCCATACCTCTCCGCAATAGCTTTCACCACATAATAGTCTAAAACCCTGTCTCCAATAAATTCCAGAACTTCATTATTCTCTCCACCGCATTGTGCGGAATAAGAACTTCTTGTAAAAGCCTGAACAAGAAGACTTCTGTTCTTAATGTAATAACCTGTCTTTTCGTAAACAATACTCCTTAAATTGCGCATTTCCCTCATACTGAGGCTTTTCGTTCTCTTCATTTTAATTAATCATCCTCCAAACAATTTTATCTGTCCGAAGAAAGAAACAAGCCTATAGCTATGCGAAATAAGCCGTCCACAAAGGCGGACAGCCGCAACAATCCTACCAGGCTCAATTTAATTAAAATAATTTTCATAAGGCTTCCTGCTTCTACTTTCCACTTGCATAGAAAGCATAAACAGACCACGTTATTCAACTACTTTGAAATAAATAGCTCTTCCTTATCGGATTACTTTCATTATGCGTTCAAAACATATGCTTTGTCAAGCAGCATTCTCCTGTCTCCATGCATCTTTCCTGCAAAAGACTTGGAACTCTTCTACCCCATTTCGTAAATACCTCATGCCATAACCACATGAAAATTTATGGGTATACTTTTTGCTTATAATGGGGTATAATGTTGACATAGAAGTTCATTGTGTCAATTTCTGATTCCATGTGTACTGAAGCACGCAAAGTAGTGGTGCAATAAACAAAAACATCGAGAGGAGCCAGAATATGGAAGCTGCAATCCAGACAATCAACAAGACAACCGAAAAAGATGCCATGGAGACCCTGTTTTCTTATCTTGATAAAGGGATTGACGATATGGAGTCCGGCAGGGTTCATACCGCAGATGAAGCATTCCGGATGATACGGGAAAGATTAAAGCATGAATTATAGGGTACTGGTCACTGACGAAGCGATTGACGATATTTTCAATCTGGTCCGTTATATCTACACGGAATTATGCAATCCGAATGCGGCGGAAAAATTATATGATAACCTAAACAGGGAAATAAAAAATATGGGGGACTTCCCCTTAAAATTTTCCGATTCCGGGATTAAATACCGAGGATACACCATACATAAAAAGGTTTATGAGTCCTATCTTATCTTTTACATCATAAGCAGGGAAAAACAGGAAGTTTATGTTCTGCGAGTTCTGAAAGATTTGATGGACTGGCAGAGCATATTGAACCAAACAAAAATATATCATTTTTCGAATTACTGAAAAAGCTTATTCATGAACATTTCAAACCACTCTCAAAAGTACAGGATTTCCACCGAAAAGAAAGAAACCCTGTACTTTTTTATATACCTTACAAATTCTGCCGTATAATCCTGGTAATAATCCCCACTGCCACGCCACGCTCTTCATCTATTCGTGTCACCGCAAAGCTCACGTCGTCCTTTTTCCCGGGCGCCCTGTAATCATAACAGGAATGAGCCACCGCATTGACACCGTTGGACAAGCGTATGTAAACCACACCCTTATGTATGTCTGTAACCTTCCCCGCATACTTGCTCTGGATGCGGCATTTTTTCAGGTTGTCGTAGCTTGTATTCTGGGACACGCTCTTGATATCCGCCTTTACGGCAATCTCATCCAGACTGTCCCGGCGCACGCTTAAAACTCTCACCAGCACCTGGTCGCCCACGGAAAAGCGCTCATGAGCATCCCCGATCCAGTCCCATGCAAGATCCCGGGCCATAATGGAACATTCCACCCCAAAGACTTCCACCCGGATGACTTTCTCTGCCACCGCAATCACGCGGGCCTGCACGACCCGCCCCTCATAAATACGGTGCATCCCAGCGGCATCCTTATCCAGATAAAAAATATGGCGCTTCTTCAGCATGGCTTCCCTGCGGCTGGCAACCACACTGCGGGTTTTAGAGTCAATGCCCTTCACTGTAAAATCAATCTCCGCTCCCAGCATATTCCCCAGAATCTTGTTCTGGCGCAGCATCAACTCCGCGTATTCCTGCCCGGAAGGGCTGCGCCCCACATTAATCATCATCTCCTTCAGAGGAATGACAATCCGGAAGCCCTTGTAGTCCACGATAGCTATGGTCTTTCCGTTGTCTGTCTGCTCGATGCCTCCCAGCTGTCCGGTAAGAATCCGTCTGGTACGATAGGCATTGTGGATCTCATGCCAGATGGCATCCTCCCTGGCATCTTCCGTCTCCACTTCCCCGCGGACTTCCAGAGTCAGCACAGATGCCTCCGTCTTTTTGGTTCTGGAAGACCGGCGAGATCCGCCAGCCGCAGATTTCCATGCAGAAATTATTTCCGCTGCTACTTCCCCTTTTCCGGCAACGGGATTTTCTTCATCTACTTTACCCGATCCTTCCGTAAACATATCATCCTCTTCTCTGGCATTCTCCAGTTCCTCCATGTCCGGATACAACTCCCTATTAGAATCTCTGTTTGTTTCGGGATCAACTTCCGCACCAGCCAGCCCGCTTTCTTGCACAACCGCAGATTCTTCCTGCAGGAAATCTTGTGAGGCCACTTCTCCTGTCTGTTCTACCTCATCTCTCTGTCCTGCGGTATCAGCCTCATCTCCTGCTGTTTCAGAAAACGCTTCCGCTTTCTTTTTACAAAATGCACGTTTGGGCTTTGCCGTTGCGGACTCTGCCTCATCAGCTTCCCCATCTGCAGATAATTCTTTTGGTTCCGTTACCGTTTCTGCCGTTACATAGCTGGCGCCTGCGCTGGTCTCATCTCCAGCTTCAGCCGTTCCTTCATCCGTTTCCATAACATCGCCCCCTATTACGTCCATATCCTCCATATCTTTGTAATCCAGATCTTCTCCAAATATTTCCTCTTCCGTAAGCTCCGGCAGAGATTCTTCCCCATCCTCTCCTTCCTCATATTCAGCCTCTCCAGACTGGTCATCGCTGCTCCAAAACTCATCAGCTTCAAAATCCTCATCTTCCATCCTGCTGGTTTCCATCCCAGAATACAGATTCTCTTCTGACTCGCCGGATTCTCCCTTGGACACTGCATCGCCATCCGCCACAGCGGCATCCACTACAGCCTCCTCCGTAACCATGTGATCCACTACCACTGTTCCTTTTTTTCTTCCCATATGCTTATCTCCTATCTTTTTGCAAAATTTCACTGTTACATTCCTACGACATAATAGATTCTTTATCTGTAAGTACAACCCCAGCCGGCTGTCCCGCATCCATCCCCGGATCGGCCCTGGTCTGCTGTGAAGTCCCTCCTGTGCAACCGCTTTTCCTCCCAGACACCTTCCCCGACAGATTTTCAGCAGAGCTTCCGGCATTCCCAGATGCCCTTAACGCAGTCCGGGGATCCGCCACCTCCTTCCCTGCATTTTGAGATGTCCCGCCTCTGCGGAGCTCCAGAGCTTCCTGCCCTATCTTTATTTTCTGCACCTCTGCCTTTCTTCTTTCGGGTTCCCGGTCCACAGAATCATATGCCGCATCGTTCTGCGCTCCGGCTTCTGCATCTTCCGTGTACTTTTCCTCCGTTTTCTTTTCTTCGACTTTTCTCTTCACGGCCTTTTTCTCCCCTATTTTTCTTTCTTCTGTTTTCCGTCCCTCTGCTCTCTTTTCCTCTGCTTTTCTTTCCCTTTCTCTCCTATCTTCTGCTTTCCTTTCCTCCGCCTCCAGTTCCATTCTCCGCCATTCCGGCACATGGGCGGATGCCTTGCAGGAACGGAGCAGGGGATAATCCGGATGTTTCGAGTAATCCATCTTATCCACTTTCAGGATCTTTTTCCCCCGGATAATGACCAGTGCTTTATCAATGGGCAGACGCAGTACCTCATCCGGAGTCAGTACGGGGCGCTTGCCTACACTGCTGGTTTCACGAAACTCCGGTGTGTAGTTTGAGATCCTCCATGTACCCAGCTGCTTTGACTTGCTGGAGACCGCCACGCTGGCAAGGCCGGTGCGGGAGGAAACGAACTCCGCCGTTAACGGATCCGTACACCCCAGAAACAGCTGCACATCCGCATTGCCCAGGATCTCCTGCCAGAGGTTCTGCGAATATCGGTTCTGCAGCCCCGCAAGGTTCTGGAACACGCAGGACATGGAAATGTTCCGGGAACGGATCACGCTCAGACGCCGGGACAAATCGGGAATGGTACCGCAGGCGGTCAGCTCTTCCCCAAGCACATGGACCGGCACGGAGAGCCTGCCGCCCTCGCAGTTCTTATCCGCATACCGCACCAGCTTGATGAACACAAATGACAGGAACAAGGACGCAAGGAAGTCAAAGGTGCTGTCCTGATCGCTGGTCACAAGAAAATAGGCGCATTGCTCCTGCCCCGGCAGCTCCAGGTCAATCTCATCCCGTGCCGTAATCTTTTTGATCAGTTCGGACTGGAACACCTGCAGCCGGCTCCCCAGACCGATGACCACACCGCTGCGCACCGTGTCGGATGCCTGTTTGAACAGGCTGTATGGCACCTTCGCGAGATGGCTTGTGGGGAGCGCGTCAAACAGACTGTTCAGCGCCGTCTCAGAGTTCAGGGTAAGGAGCCGGTATACCTGCCCCATATTCCTGCTCTCGGCCGGATACCCCTTGTCTACATACAGCACCAGCGCCTTCAGCAGATTCATCTCCGCAGAATCCCAGAAGTGGTCCCCCTTGCTTCCCCCGGTGGTATTTTTGATGATCACGTCCACAAACAGCTGTGCCATCAGCTCCTGCCCGCCCACTTCAGCCAGACAGTTCCAGGAATCTGAATTTTCCGGGTTGACCAGATTGAACACCTTCACCACATATCTCTTGTCCCGCAGATACTCGCTGGACTTTTCATACAACTCCGATTTGGGATCACAGATGATCAAAGATTCCCCACGGGCCACCCCCTGCAGGATGCGGTTCATACAAAAGGAACGGGTCTTCATGCTGCCGCTGGCGCCGTAAACCGCCAGATTGCTGTTAAGCCTTGTTTTTTCCGGCACGCAGACAAATTTTTTGTCCAGCATCCCCAGCACAATGCCCCGGCAGCGGCGCAGATCTCCCACAAGGTCGAGGACCTCCGCCATCTCCTTTTGCCCCATCCATCCGGATGTGCCGTAAGTCCCTCTGGCAGAATAGGTGAAATTCCGGTCCTCATCATATTCCCCCGCCTCGCTGCAGCCCATCCTCATGACCATGATCATCAACATCGCAAGAAGCCCGATGCAGATGAAGATACCGTAAATGCCATAAGGAGGATGCACCGCCGCCCGGAGACAGACAAGCACCTCCGGGGATGCCAGCCCCGGGGAAGTACCGTCCCCTGGGCTGCCTCCTTCCTGTTTCCAGACGGCATAGTTGCCAATGAACTGTGCCAGATAGCCGCCCAGATATAGGACAGCCAGTATCGCTATGGGCGCCGTCACCAGCCCCTTCCATACTTTTCGCTTGTCTATGGGAAAAACCTCCTTTCGAATTTTTCAAAACTGATAGTGGAAAGCGCCACCCGCTCCCCGCAGAAACGGCACAGCACAGCCTCCTGAAAATCAAAGCAGACCATGGTTCCCTGTCTGTCCTGCAGCTGGAGGGCAGTGCAGAACCGGCTGATGCGGGGGATATCCAGAAAATACCCAAACAGCACAGGATTCCCTTTTTCGTCCATGGCATCATTCTCCACGGTCAGCCCCCCGTCCCGCCCTGCAAGCCCCTGCATCAGGATGGAATCCAATTCCTGCCTCCGCCCCACATCACACAGAAGCCGCAGCAGCACCTCCCCACGGCGGTCGTTGGTAAGATAATAGAAATGCTCATAGTTGCCGTCCAGCAGGAAAAAGCAGCGCAGACCGCTGTCCTTCCCTTCCAGAATCCGGCAGAAGGCCTCCATGCCGTCACCAAACAGAAGCCCGGAGACTTCCGATTTTCCATATTGGTCGGGAAGCCGCCGGCAGCACAATTCAGTCCTTAAAAATACCTGAGTCCGCACTTCCGCCCGGTAATCCCATTTCACCATATAAGGCCCTCCATTGTATGTAATGAATATCCCTGACGGTGCAAGCAGCACCCCCATCATCCGGGAACTGCGGATCTTTACCGCCTCGATTCCCATTTCTTTTATCTCACGGGAACCGTAAAAGGCAGCAATATTCGGAAATGGTACAAACGTCCCCTCTGGCGCAAAAACAGCAGGCTTCTCATCCCTGAACACTTTTACCCCTGCATTCAGCATGACCACAAATGTCTCCGCTGTACGGTGCAAGCGCAGCCTCCTTGGCACCTCGCCCCGGATCCTGTTGGTATCCGTATTTCCGGTAAGGTAAAAGGAAAACCTCTCCGGATGTCTGAACATGAGAACCGTCTTTGCGCGCCGCCCCAGACGGAAACCGCGCAACCCATCTTTATAGTACAGTTTCAGGAATCCTTCCCTTTTTAATGAAGTCAGAATCGTTTCCATATAACTCATGCTGCCGGGGATACGGGCCGTCAGTCCTGCCGGGAACTCACCGCAGACAGCAACCAGTTCAAGCAGCCGATCACCTGACGTTCCCGGCTTTGGGAATCTGTCCCCCATAAGAAAAACCACCTCCTTTCCGGCGAACCCATATATGCCTTTTTCCTGCCGGAAACTGTATCTGCAATTTATACTCATGAACGAAAGCATTTGCCGACCTAAGTGTATAACGAGTGAACGCATCGGCAGTGTTGAACAGAAAGCGGCAGATAAATGCGTTCACGAGTATATTGTTTTAGCGCCCGCCCGGGCACTTTTTTACCGGGGCGGCTAAAGACTTCGGTGCAAAACTCCCGCCGCACCGCCGGGAAAATACCACATTTTCAGCGTCTGCAGCCATCAGCATATATCGGGAAAAAACTTCCCAAAAAGGGTCAAAAATCCGATATGTTTTTCATCCGTCCTTCCCGTTCGGAAAGCCACCCGACAAAGTCTTTTTTCTCCATAATGTAGATGCGGGTTCCGTCCTTATCCCCCAGTTCCGTGGTATTGTAAGCATCGCACAGGATTCCGCTGTCATCCGCCATCACATACATGGCAATGGTATCCAGAATCTGTTTCTGCTGCAGGTTGTCATAATCCATCAGCCGCCAGTCCTGCAGCTCATGGTCATAGATGTGGGAAACACACACCACACATTCCCGGAACTTAAGCAATGGATGTTCCTTTGCGAACCGGCCCATTGCAGCATGGAGCGGATCGATCAGAAAGAGGCTGCTCCGGCTTGCTTTCCTTTTTGGCAAGAGTCTGGGCATTGCCACTTCCAGAATACCCTCTACATAGCTGATTTCAATGCCATGGACCTCTCCCGCCTCCAAAAGATATTCCGGCTTGCGGACATTTGTGGACGCATACAGCAGACTCCGAAGATGGCAGGCAATCCCTTCGGCCCGCAGCGCCGCCTCCGTTGATATGGTTTCATAGTTTTCCGGATAGCGTTGGATATCCAGAGAATCCATGGCGCATACATTATTTTTCAGGCGCGACAGGTTATCCAGAACATCCGCGATCCGGCGTGAGATGACTTTTCTGTCCAAATCTTTCCCTCCAATCTTTTATATTACACAGTCCTTCTATCATAAATGGCATAACCCCCAATACTGTATCCATCCTTTGTACCATTTTCCACATCTGCCGTCCCTATTGCTTTTTATAGTATCTGACCTTCCCGGAAGAAGCCACGGTACAATACCCTATGATTCCCGGAAATTCCAGCGTTGGTATCTGCCCCGGCTCATCTACCAGTACAATCCGGCGGCTCCCGCCCTCCCGGCCCAATCCCATGGCATGGTTCACAAGGTCTTCCTGTCCCAGAGCAGCATGGACAATCTCATAAAGCTCCCCGCCGGAAAAGAAAACAATCTGCACAGGAAAGTCTCCCGGCACATGGAACTCCACCCTGTCTGCAAAATCCAGCAGAACCCATACCGCCTGCCCTATGCCCGCATCTGGTGTATGGGCATCCACCCCATAAGGAAAATACCTGCCCTCATCTGTCTCCACCGCCCTTCCCTGCCTTTTCAGATGGGCAAGCAGATTTCTGGCCACATCCTCTTTTCCCGGATGGAATCGGCAGAGCTGTTCTCCCAGAATCCCCGGGTACAAGGATATCGCCCGGAGCAGTCCCGCCGCCTCCTTTCCATAAATCTCCGCCCTGGTTCTCATCGGCACCTCCTCCTTCCCGAAACCATCTGTAATCGTATCTTCCCGGCGACACAATCCGTAATTCCTCAAAAAACATTCCCTGCTTTTAAAAAACGTATCCTGCTTAACCAACTCCTAATCCCGGTCATCCCCCGATTTATCTTGTCGCCTCATTCGCTCCACCAGTTCCTGCAGTTCCCTCCTATCCGTGGTGATCAGGTCTTTTTCCAGAGGGCTTGCCTTAAACTCCACCATGATGTTATTGCTGTTGGTGCTGATGAGGCCGTTGCCCCGTTCAAAATGGGTGATCTCCATGACCTCCGCATCGGATAGGTGCAGGGCATCCTGTACCCGGGCAGCCTCGTCATCCTCCAGATTCAGGATAACCTTGGTCTTGGAATTATTGATGATCCCTTTCCCGAAACGTCCTCCGTCCAGATGGAAAAAGTCGTTTAAGTCCTGGCTGGCGCAGACTGCAGAGCCGCCATAGCCCCGAATGGTCTTAAAAATCTCCAGAACAAAATCCCCGGCAAGTCGTGTGCCCGTCTCCCCTGCCCCGGAAAGAAGCTGCCAGCACTCATCAATAAAAACTGCCTTTTCTTCCGTGCGGTTTTCTTTTGCCCTGTCCCACACAAAATCCAACACCACGAACATTCCTACTATGAGCAGGTCTCCCGTAAGGGAGGAAATATCCAGCACGGTATACTTATTCCGCAGGGACACATTCGTCTGCTGGTTGAAGGTACTGGCAGAACCGTGTACCAGTCTGTTCAGGATATTCGCCATCCGCAGGGTAGCAGGGGACTCCTTCATGATTTCATACAGATCCCCCAGCACGGGCATCTCCCTGTACTTCCCCGGCTTCTCTGAATCCGCCAGAGAACTGTTGTCATGAGTGATCCCCTTTCTGTTGTAAGTATGGATCAAAGCTTCATCCAAAAGCTGACGTTCCTCATGGGTCATGTCCGGTATCAGCAGGCTGAAAAAAATCTGCAGCCTCTGGATCTTCTCCGCCAGCTCGGAAAGCTGTATGTCCGAGCCGTCCAGCAGCTCGCTGACCGTGCGGTCCACCTGCCGGATCTCCATCACATTGATGCAGTGGGGACTGGCCGGAGAAATCTGGATGAACTCGCCTCCCACGTTGGCGCAGGCCCGGTGGAACTCATGCCCTTTCAGCGGGGCAATGATAAAAACAGGGATCCCCTTGCGCCGCATCCGCAGCGCCATGAGCTGCATGGTGAAGGTTTTTCCCGCGCCGCTGGTTCCCAGAATCGCCATGTTGGCATTTTTATAGACTGCGGAGTTAAAGATATCCACAATGATCAGGGAACTGTTGTGTCTGTTCACCCCAAGCAGGATACCGTTGTCGTCACACATTTCATAGCTGGTAAAGGGATAGCATCCCGCCGCACCCCCTGTCAATAGGTTGCGCTTTGTATGCTCATACAGCTTCTTATTGATAGAGACAAGGGGAAGCGAGGAAAGAAATGCCTGCTCTTCCCGGAAATGGCAGGTGTTGACCCTCATATCCTGTGACAGCAGAAGCTTCTTCATCTCGTTCACCTTCCACTCCAGATCCTCCACAGTGAAGGCGGTGACAGTAATCAGGAGATTCAGGTAGTAAAAATCCTCATTTCCTGCAAGCCCCTCTTTCAGGAAATAGCCGCTGCGGATCGCACTGTCGATATCGTCAAAGTCCGTGTTGGTATCGCTGGCATCCTTGATACGGGAACGGTTGATCCGCAGCTGCTGGCCCACCTTCTGTATCAACTGCTCCCTAGACTGTCTGGAAAGGAATACATCCAGATCAATCCCATCCCCCGCATTGACCAGCAGACTCAGCCACCCGGCAGGCACCTGCGTTCTGTAGCCGTCCGACGGCACCACCATATAGGCATAATAAAGTCCGTCAATACAGAGGCGATGCCCATGGGTAAAATCCATAGACTTAGGGGTAAAAAACTCCACAGCCGGTATGCTGTCTCCAATACAAGGAATATCCACCGCACTCCTTTTGCTGGATCCATCTCCCACATCTCTCTGACTGAAGCTCCCTATATCCTTCCCACAGCAGCCATTCCCCGCAGTATTCCAGTACCGTGCCGCCACTTCCTGCACTTTCCGGGAGAGAGGCTTCTCTGCGCTTTCCTTTCTGCAGAGCAGATTATAAAGTACCTCCACCGTAAACTCATCCTCATTTTCCGGTATGATTACTTCATTCCCGCACTGGCGGAGATAATTGGATGCAGTGTGAACTGCACCCTGCAGCTGGGATATTGCCTCTTCCTCATCGTCACCGCGTCTTGCATCCCACGGTTCATATTGAAAAATCAGGAAAAACCTGCGCGTCACGGCTTCTCTGGAGCTGATCTGCTGTACAAACTGCAGATAATCCTCCTGCATGAGCCGGCACTGTTCGTTATCCTCCTGTGCCATCTCCTTCCGCACAGCGGCCACGTGGCGCCCGGTATCCGCCCTGCGGGTCAGCACCTTGAACTGGAGCTTCATAGGGCTGATCTTTAAATAGGAGACAAAGGAATAAATGATGCCCCTCTGTTCACGAGCGCTCCGAAGCAGAAAATTGATAGGAACCACCTCAACAACTTTCACATAACGACGGTCTTTGGTATAAATAATACCGTTCTCTATTTTGGAGATCGGAAGGTATCCGGCTGCTATACTCTTCTGGCCTTCCCCACTTCCCACCCCGTCTGTCTTTTGGGCTTTGGAACCATATGTCTGCTCCATATCCAGCCGCCTCTGAACCACAGTCCGTTCCTTTCCTTGCTTTCTGTCTTGTATGGACCGCCGTTTCTGACGGACCTCATATTCTTTTACCTGGTCAAACTCTGCAGGAAAGTCTTCCTCTCTGATGTGCTTCCGCCCAGGCTTTCTTTCCTTTCCCTTTTTCGTCTCCAGCAGGCCGCCATTCTTTGTATGACCTGCCAATGGTTTCCTCCTTCCCTGCGATTTCTTCTGGTGCTCCATCTTCCTTCCCTGAGACCTATCCGATGCCTCGCTTTCCCCTTCCCGCTCTCCCACACCTATGATGCGTCGATTCCTCACATACCTTAAGAAGTCAAACAGGAAAGAGGACATACTCTCACCCGAAAATCCTATCAATGCAAGCATCGCCAGAGGCAGAGCCGTCAGGCACAGCGCGATAATACGCACAGTCAGACCCGCTGGCAGGAAAAGGAATACCGGTATCCCGATCCCTGCCGCCAGAATGCCTGCCTCTATCACGTTCCGCACCTTGAACATCCCGCCAAAAAATGTGCCTGTATCCACAAAGTTCGGCGGGATCACATATGTATCACGGTCATTTTGGTTCTCCATTCAGTCCCTCTCTTTCCTATCCTCTGTCCTGCTTTTGCGGCCTCACCCGATAAGCCAGAACGGTCCTCCCGCACCGGCCCGCCTGCTTGCCTCCGATAAAATTACTGACAGATCCCACATCTGCCCGCTGCGCTTATAGCTGGCCGGATCCGCTACCATGACCTTCCCATCTTTTATGCCGCGGAGCACAATGAAGTGCCCGCCTCTGGTAAAATGACCTTTA
>ERZ779621.217-NODE-217-length-34459-cov-33.689949_pt1 | contig 34459 bp, 38 predicted proteins | sample MGYA00514215_ERZ779621 | MGnify/ENA primary metagenome ERZ779621 (study PRJEB29562, sample SAMEA4376715) | mouse gut metagenome | isolation source: Cecum | study: EMG produced TPA metagenomics assembly of the A DSS colitis mouse model was used to assess the...
CGCGAACGCATACTGCGCCGCCTCGATAAAATTCTTCATTCCAATTCCTCCTTCTAAATTTGCATTAAAAAAACACCCCGTAAGGTGTAGTTACTGTTTACGCGCATTCCACATACCGGATGAATGCCCTGCCGTTCCCCTCGTTCACCCCTGCCTCGGTCTCCGCGGGGTAATATTTCCCGTTGTGGGTGAATGGCGCCACACCGTCCACATAGCCGGAGCCTCCTGCGCCTGACTCACCGCGCAGGCCATAGTTCCCGCCGAACCATCCGCCACCACCACCGGAAGAAGCGGTACCGCTTGATGAATAATAATCCCCAATGCCAAAGTTTTCAGAAGGGCTGCTGCCTGTGGATATCTGCCGGCCTCCCAGCGCACCGCCGGAGCCGTTCCCGCCACGCTCCCCTCCGCCGTCTCCTCCCTTGTGGGCTGTCCCATTGTCGATTCCCCCGCCGCCTCCGCCTCCCGCCACGATCAGTATGCTGGAGCGGTTGGCATAGGACGGCCCGCTGGAACTGTTCGTGCCAAGACCATAAGGTTTTGTGGCCACATGGGTGGAACCGCCGCCTCCTGCCCCGTACTGCTTGCTGCTGGCATAATTGTAACCGTTCCCGCCTCCGTTTGCCCCATAAGATGTGCCGTTCGGTGATCCGCCGTTATAGACATAGATCACTTCATCCTTCTTCATCTTCTTATAGCCTTTGGAATGGCCGCCAAGCCCTCCCTCCGCCACAAGGGAGTCCACCTTCGCCGCAGCGCCGGATGCGCCCCATACCTCAAACTCATAGATGCCGTCCTGGGGGATAACAAACTGCACATAATTCCCTGTGTAGGGGAAGTCATACTCCGTGGTCACCCACATGGCATAGAGCGCAGCCTCCGCAGGGAATACCCCTTTCTCCCCCGGTTTGTAAGATGGCGTGGAAAGGGAGTCAATGCTCCATCCGCAGAAGGACATATTCTTTCTCGTGTAGGGGTTTGCCGGTACCGTGGTAGGCTCGCTCTGCGCATTCCCATTGTTGTAATAACAGTAGACAGTGAAATTTTCCTTTGCCCCGCTCTCTGACAAAGTTCCGCCGTTGGGCATCAGCCCGATGGTCATCTGCTTTCTGAACACCGCATAAAGCGTGACGGGTTCCTCCGAACTGATGATAAACTCGGAAAGCACTTTCTTTTCCGCAGAATTATCCTGCCGCCATCCCACAAAAGTGTATCCCTCCAGCGCGGCATCCGGGGCGGCGGCAATGGCATCCTCCCTGTCCGGCACAGTCCTTTCCAATGAATATCCCGTGTCGATCTGGTATGTCACTTTGACTCCTGCGGCATACACCCTGTCCTCTCCCACGAAAATCCGCGTCACCCTTTTTGTGGCTTCATCTTCATAACAAAGGTAAATGGTGGTGGCGCTGTAACTTTCCATTGCCCGGTACTCGTCAAGGCTCACCAGTTTCATCACAAGGCCGGTGCTGCTCATCATCTCCGCCACTTTTTCGTCCAGAGTCTGCACAGATTCCCCAAGGGATGCATTGGAAGAAATAACGCCGTCCAGCTCCCCGATGATGTTCCTCGCTGTAAATACCGCCGTTCCGTCTAAAACCTTATCCCCCACTTTGGTGATCCTCGAATACCCGGAAGGCTCCGATGCCGCCGTGGTGCCTGCCTGTGTGCAGACCAGCGTTGCCCAGCCCGGAGCGCCCACTGCGGTCACCGCATCCCCTACGGCATAAGAGGTTGCACGGGTGAGCGTCTCCCCTCCGCCGCCTCCACCGCCGCTCCCGGCTTTCAGCGTGGGGAACACTTTCGTAAGGCCGTCCAAGCCCGCCGAAGATACGGTGAAGATGGCAAGTTCCAGATCATAAGAGGAATTGTTGTAATTGATGTTCACATCCGCATCCAGCGGCGGAAGCTCCGCTGCCGCCTGTGCCAGTATCTTGATGGGTTCATCCGCATTTGACAGGTCAAGGTGGATATACACCCGTCCCTGCAGGGTTTCCCCTACATCCGCAAGACGCACGTCAATCTCCGTTTCATACACTTCAAAAAAGCGCCCCCGTATCATGCCAAAGCCCTGTGAGATGTGAAGGACATTCCCTCTTGCGTAGGTCACTTCGCAGCCCTTAAAGATGCCGCTTCCGGGGATCGCTGTTTCATAAATAATGGCGTCATCCTGCGGGGTCACATTCCCGCCCTTATAGGTTTTCAGTGTGATGTTGTCAGCCATTCTCCTGCCTCCTTAAAATCTTAGTCAAATCCAGCCGCACCGTGCCAAACACCAGCTTTGTGTCCTTCCCCCGCTCCCTCCCGGTGAGGATGCTCCTATAACTTTCCCCGTCCGAGATGATGTCCGCCACCTGTCCGAATTCCAGTTCCTCCGGCTTTACCAGCGCGTCACCGTTCATCATGGTAAGCTCTATCAGATTGGAATAGGATAAATTTGCGAACTTGTTATGGGCGGCGCTGATCGCAGCACTCTCAAAGCTGCTCCCCTCCTCATGGGAAACCGCCTGCATCTCACACACCACAGGCGTGATGCGGTCACGATCCTTCGTATCGTAGCCAAGATCGGGATGCAGATAATAAATCCGGGTGTTGGCATAGTTTTCCGCATCACAAATAATCAGCTTATTCACATCCGCGCTGACCTGCTTGATGGTGACGCTCTTTTTGATGATGTTAGGCAGGTCACTCTCAATCGTAATCACCCCGGATGCCACTTTCCCCACGGTGATCTGCACTTCCCGGTTCTGGATATCCAGCTTTGTCTTTACAAGGATGCTGTATTTTTCCATTGCCGGGATGATGACCGAATCAATGAGGTTTACGATGTTGTAATGCCCGCCCTTGTCGGAGGGCGTGATATGCAGGCTCCAGTCCTTTGTGGCTGTTGCCGCCGTGACGGAAAGACCTTTGATATTCTGCATTTCATCCTCGTTTGTGATGAACATTTCACGGATGCGGTCACAGATGAACTGCTCCATGCTCCCCTGCCCCTGCAGGTCTACATCGAAAAGCACATCCGTATTCAGCAGCTCCATCAATGGCTTGTAGGAAATGGTCTGTAGCTTTTTGGATTTATCCGTGCCATACCCGATCTCTGTCACGATTCCGGCATACTCCTCATCCCCACGGCTAATGCGGATATAGTCCTGCTTTTTCACACCGGGCATGGCAAGCACTGTCACGGTATTGCCGTCTGAGGACAGGTAATCTTCCTTGTAGGTAACCTCATTTACATTGGTATTTCCCACCATCTCAAAGTCCTGCGTGAAGATTTCCACGTTATACGGTCTCATAGCTGATCCTCCCCTCAACCATTACATTCAGAACATTCAGCCCCTCATGCACCACGGAAATGCGATTGCTGCCGTACTGCAGGTGGAAGAAACGCTCCGTGGTAAAATCGCACATCTGGTACCTGTCCGCCACCACCTCGTCACTGACGCCCCGCTCCGTAATGCTGTAGGGAATCTGCGTGGTGTCGATTACCAGCTTATGCCCGTCCGGGATATTCCCTTCATACCGCCCCGTTTCATACAGGACATTATTCACATAGTGTTTCCATACGGGATTCGTGCAGGGGCCATATACTGTCACTTTACATGGGCTGTCCCCGTGGCTGTCGCTGTCAATCATCAGCGTGTTCTGCGTCACATCCGCATAGGCGTAGGTGTATTCGTAAGGGTATATCTTCCCGCCGATGGATAGGGTGCCGCTGTAGCCGGAAACATTTTTATAAAACAGCCCGGTTGCCGTGAAAGCCACCTCGCAGTCTAAGCCTGCGCCGCCCGTGATCAGTTCGCTCTTTGCAATCTCCGTCATCCGCACCGGGACGCGGAAAGCCTCCTCCATCTCATACACAAGGGTCAGCGGCACCGCCCGGACGAATCTTGAAAATGCCCGGCAGTTCTGGTATGCGTTTATCCCTCCAAAAAAGATGCGCCCGGTCATCACACCCTGTGAGAATAATTCCTCCAGAGGGATGAAGTCCGTGCCGATCTGTTCATACTGCGTCCCGTCCTTATAGCCGAAGCCGCCAATGGAATGGAAAAAGGAAGTCCGGGCGTTCAAATCCCATGACACCCCTTCCCCGTTTATAAGCCTGAATTTCCTGATCATGAATACGCCTTTCCCAGCTCCCGGTTCAGCCCGTCGGACAGTTCCCCGACCAGCACCCCGGAATCCAATACCACCTGGCTGTTTGCCAATCGCGGCAGATATTTTGTGACTACTTCATACATGGCATCCAGCCTTGCCGCCAGTGAAGCACTTCCGTTCCCGCCATTCTTGGCGGATGAGATGCTTTCCATTGCCCCTGTTGTGGGGATGAGCATTCCCGCCAGTTCCTTCATGGGGCCGGTCAGCTTCCCTAAATTCCCACGGATGCCTTTTCCGAGTAAATCGATCATATCCGGCATAAAGGTGTGGAAGTTGGAAAGCGGCCCCTCGTCCGGCTCGGAGAAATGCAGGAAGGACGCAATGGTTCCCGCGATGTCCTTCACGCTGTCCACAAGGCCGCTGATCTTGGATTTGATGCCATCTATTAAGCCGCCAATGATATCCTTGCCCCACTGCAATGCCTGTGAGGGCAGGCTCTTGATAAAATTAATCGCCGCATCGAATCCACTCTTCACCGCCCCGGCAATGCCGCTCATGGCGTTTTTAATGCCGGAGAGCAGGCTGTTAAATACATTTACCACCGCATCCTTCAAACCGCCCACAATGTTTGTGACTGTAGATTTGATGGCATTCCACACACTGGTGATGACTTCCTTTATTGCATTGACCACGGAACTTACTGCGGATTTGATGGCTTCCCATGCGGCGGTGATGGCGGATTTGATTGCCTCCATAATGGAAATGACACTTGACTTGATGGCCTCCCATGCTGCCACAGCCACATTTTTTATCGCTTCAATCGCAGAGGACACCGCACTCTTTATTGCTTCCCATGCGGCAATGACCGCAGATTTGATTGCCTCCATCGCTGTGGAAATGGCGTTCTTTATCGCCTCCCATGCGGAAACCACCACATCCTTGATGGCGGAAAGCACCGCCGTCACCGCTGACTTTATCGCTTCCCATACAGATGTGATTACACTGCGTATCGCCTCCATTACCGTGGTGACGGTATTTCTGATTGCCTCCCATGCGGAGGACAGGAAAGAGCCGATGGCATTTGTCACGGTCTCGATCACATTTTTTATAGCATTCCATACCGTGGAGACAACTGTCTGTATCACATTCAGCACGGTTGTGATAATCATCTTATAGAACTCGAACCGCGCCACAATCAGCGTCTTTATCACATCCAACACAGTCTGGAAGATATTTTTTATCCCTTCCCACAGGCCGCTGAAAAAGTCCTTTAGTCCGTTCCAGATGGACTGCGCCGCCCCGGTGATGGCATTCCAGATATTGGAGAAGAAATCTTTCAGGCCATTCCACACTGCTATGGCGGCATCTTTGATAACATTCCATAAGTTGATCCAGAACTCCCGGAATCCCTCGCAGTTATTCCACAGTGCCACGAAAATGGCAATCAGAGCCGCGATTGCCGCAATGACCAGCGTCACCGGGTTCGCAGCAAGTATTCCCCATAAGGCACTAAGCCCTCCGCCGATACTGGAAATGCCGCCGATCAGTGTCGGGATGAAGGTCATAATGCTGCCCACAGCCGACACAACTTTTCCTATGACGATAAGCACGGGGCCGATTGCCGCCGCAAGTAATCCGATGGTGACGATGGTGTTCTTGGTGCCTTCATCCATGCCGTTGAGCTTGTCAACGAATCCCTGCACCCATGTGACGATCTGGCGGATGGCGGGCATTAATATCTCGCCAAAGGAAATGGCAAGCTCCTCCAACTGGCTTTTCAGGATGGTAAGCTGCCCCGCAAGGTTATCCTGCATGGTGGCCGCCATCTCCGCAGATTTCCCGTCACAGTTTGCTATGGCGCTGCTCACCTTCTCAATGTCCGCAGGGGCGGCGTTCATCAGCGCAAGGAATCCTGACATGGCATTCTTTCCCACAAGCGCCTCTGCCGCCGCTGCCTTTTCGGACTCGGACAATCCGCCAAAAGCCGTCCGGCAGTCTGCCAGGATGGCGCTCAAATCCCTCATGCTCCCATCCGCATTGGTGGTGGCGATGGTGACCTCCCCGATGTTCGAACCGCAGATTTTCACTTCCCCGGAAAGGTTGCTCATGATAGTACGGAGCGCAGTTCCAGCCTGTGTGGACTTGATGCCCGCATTGCCCATCAGGCCAATTGCCTCTGCGGTATCCTCCGCGGAGAAACCAAGCGCCCCGGCAATGGGCGCACAGTATTTGAAGGTCTCGCCCATCATGGAGACGTTGGTGTTGGCATTGGAACTGGCCGCCGCAAGGATATCCGCAAAATGCCCGGAATCCGCTGCGGTAAGACCGAAAGCGGTAAGCGCATCCGTCACGATATCGGAGGTACTTGCCAGATCCTCCCCGGAGGCGGCGGCAAGGTTCATGATGCCCTCAATGCCGGAAAGCATATCAGAAGTCTTCCATCCCGCCATTGCCATGTAATTCATTGCCTCGGCTGCCTCGGAAGCGGAGAACTTGGTCTTGCTCCCCATCTCCCTTGCCTTATCCCGCAGGGCATCAAGGTCTTTCCCCGTTGCCCCGGAAACCGCCCCGACCTGGCTCATGGCGGTATCGAAATCTGCCGCCGTCTTTACCGCCACCGTGCCAAGCCCCACGATGGGCGTGGTCACGGTTTTGGTGAGGGTGGTTCCCACCCCGGAAATCTTATCTCCAAGGTTCTTTAAATCCTCGCCCACGGCGGCAATCTTCTGCACGGCCACCGCCGACTGGTTGGCTTGTTCTTCGAGGCTTTTCAGCTTTTCCTCAGTCTCGATGATTTCCCGCTGCAAACCATCGTACTGCTCCTGTGTGATCTCGCCCTTTGTCAGCGCCTCATTTGCCTGTTCCGCAGCCGCTTTCAGGGTTTCCAGTTTTTCCTTCGTCTCCCGCACCGCTTCCGCAAGGAGCCTGTGCTTCTGTGCCAGCAGTTCCGTGTTGCCGGGGTCCAGTTTCAGGAGGTTATTTACATCCCGTAACTGTGACTGCGTGGTGCGAATCTCCCCGTTTACCCCTTTCAGCGCGGCTGTCAGCTTTGTGGTGTCGCCGCCGATCTCCACCGTAATGCCCTGTATCCTTGACGCTCCCACCCAAAAGCACCTCCCCACGAAAAAAGGAAGCCCGGAGGCTCCCTGAAAAAATGCGTAAAAAAAGACACCTGCTGTCATGGCAAGTGCCTATGTAAGAAATCTATTCTGTTTTAATTATTTGCACTATTTTTTTCTTCCCATTCCTTTTGCATCTTCTGAAAATATCCCGGCTTAGTGCATAACATATAATCTTTAAGTTCCGGAAACTCACCCTTATTGACTTTGCCATTCGCATACACTAAAACCTGTACCATTTCCGTAGTGATATCAAAATCAAACTGACGATAATAATGATCTTCGTCCTCGCTAAGAAGTTTGTCCTGCAATTCCCATACAAATTCACATTGATTGGCTCTATTTCCACCCCTTCCCGAAAAAAACAGTTCAAAGTGTGAATTTCTCTTTTTTATAAGATTTACAGTATCAAAAAGTTTACGATACAATTTTTCATATACATTAAGTCGAATGGACTTATTAGCAAATATAAAATCCATCCTTCCATATGCCGCTGTTATGGCACTTGTACGCACTTCTTGAAATCTCAAAAATGATTTCATTGTTTCTTTCAACTGTTTATCGTATTTTTCAATCTTTTCTGCACATGTCCTGTCCAGATAATCCTTTTTCTGAAAGGGTTCTGTCATAGCTGTCTTTTCACGTTCATCCGCATGTTCCCAAACATAATCCCTGAATGCCCTTTGTGCATCATGTCTCAATTCCATATGATATTTTTCATATGCATCATCGGCCTTCTGTTGATCCTCAAAATTCAAAACGCTTGTTGCTAAATTTTCATTATATTTTGAATCCCAATCGTTATTATCCAATTCACCCAAAACATTCTGTATAAGTTCCTTTGGCTCATCTGGAAGAAAATATTTTATCTTAGAAAACTCACGTTGTAAATCCATTGCTGCAAGGTACATATTTTCCAGTGTATCTACACGTTCATTCCTATATTCACTTATGGAAATCAAGAGCGTAACCATCGCACTTGTGAATAAACCACTTGTTATTACCATAGCGAATTGCCGGAGGTCTGATAAAAATTGTGTACCTCCGTAAATTCCTAACAGTTCATATAATCTAAACTGTAAAACAGCAAATCCCACTGCCCCAGCAAATGCAGTCAGTGCCGAAATCAATATAGTGCACTTCTTATTCTTCAAGTCAATTCCTCCCGATATATCTATTGGGGTATTACCAGCCTTTCCCCACTACAAATATAGCAGAAAAAGGCTGGCTTTACAATTAAAAGCAATCCATGTCCTGTTGTGTTCCAAGCACTGCGTAGGAGCAGAAGTCATTCCTGCTCTCGGCATACATATCATTGATCAATCCGATGGAGAGCAGCTCCAAATCTGCCATCGAAAGCCCTAGCTGCACACACCGCAGAAGGAACAGCGGCGTGGTCATTTCCCGCTCAGTTGGGCGAAGTTTTTTTTAGCCTCCACATCCGTCTTTACGTTCAGGCCCCACAGTTCTATTAATTGTGGCAGGACTTGGTAAATGGAAAATGTGTTGAATCCGTCAAGCCACTCGTCCACTTCATTGGGTATCTGCGGGTCGGCGTGCTTCGCCATCGTATAGGCGATATTCTCGAACATCTCCAATGAGAATAAATCCAGATTGGAGTTTTCCTCATCGCCCTCGCCTATGCTCTTCTCCAGAATCCGTAAATCCTTATAAATATCCCTCTGAAATTTCAGTCTGTAGATGCGCGGGATCGCCGCCGATGCCTTAAACAGCACATCCTGCCCGTCTATTTCTATTTTTCTGACTATGCTCATATCCTTTCAGCCTCCTTCATCCCTGTCCTTCTGTTTCTGCATCCACTGCCTTTGGCTCCGGCAGATATACGGATTTGTACCAGTTGGCATAAGTCTCCGCAGATGTCTTATTGCCGGTCTTGGCTTTCACATAGCCGCTTGCCAGCGGGCGCGCCTTGATGGTCAGCGTTTCCGTCTGCACCTCCCGGCTCTCCTCATTGGTCTTTCCCTCGATCTTGGGGCGGCTTGCGGAACAGTTGTACAGCACATGGCGGATTTTACGGATGTCACCGTCAAACTCAAAGAGCAGCGCAAAGGCCGCCGTCTCGGAATGGGCGTTCTCCACCAGTACCTCATTATTGTCCGCTTCCTCCTTCAGCACGTCCGTGCGGAAACTTTCAGGAATGAGGGCAAGCTCCAGATCGCCGTCATAGCCCATGTTGTTGGCTATGATGTAATACTCGATGCCGTCCGCATAGAATGATTCCGGCTCCCCGTTGGGGTCTAATGCGATAGATACCGCACCGGGCATTGCCACGGGATTTTCAAACCCGATCTCCCCATTCTCCTGTATTTTCTGCAAGGCATAATGGCAGTTGCAGATGTTGAATTTCACTTTATTGTTGTTCTTCATGTCAGGCCTCCATTTCATACAAGACTTCATACAGCTTTTCCGACTCTATCCACGTTTCCGATTTCCCGTAGAAAATGCCATGCTTCAAAAGCACCGCCTCTATGGTTTCCTCTAAGTCGGGATTTTTCAAATCGGTGTACAGTTCGATATCAAGCTGGTTGATTTTGAAATACGCAATCCCGTCCGCTGCGAAATTGTCAGCTTTGGGATATAAAAATACGAGGAAGGGCGGCTCCGGGGATTCGCCCTCCACGAAATGGTCATAGGCAAAAGGCAGCTTCATTTCCTCCATCATCTTCAATACTTCTCCGTGCTTCATCCTTCCAGCCCCCTTTTGATGCCTTCCTCCAGTTCCCGGATGCCGGCCTGTTCCGCAGGTGCGATATGGGGGAATGCCCGCACCCTCCCGCCGCCCCGCTTTGCATGGCCTTTTTCCAGCAAATGGGTGAGCTGGTAACGCTTTTTGTTATGCACCACCAGTTCCAGTGAATTGGCGGTCTCCTTCTGTTTCTTCACAGCCCACCCTTTTTTGTACTGCCCCGTCCGAACCGGGGCATTGGCTTTTACTTCCGTTTTGACCGTGTTCCCGGCTTTGGTGACGCAGTCCTTCATCACGTCCGTGGCAAGCCCGGCATATTCGATCAGGCCGTCCATGACCGCCTCCGCCATCTGCTCGATGGATACTTTCTTTTCAGACATTCCTACCTCTTTTCCAAAGCCGCCCGCAGCTTTATGGTTTTATTCTGGTATTTCACATTGTCGATAAATGTGATGTTATACACCTGCCCCCGGAACAGGATGCGGAAATGCTCCGTGTCGATAGCGGCGGCTTCGCTGCAATAACGGATAAGGAAAAACACTTCTTTCTCCGCATTAAGCTGTGCCGCCTCCCAATACTCCTTCCCGGAAAGGTTGTTCACATAGGCGTGGCAGGTGTAATAATCCTGCCACGATAAAATATGATTCCCGGCTTTGTCATTGCCCGCCACGCTTTTCTGAATGATTATCCTGTCTTTCCATTCTCCCAAAGACATCAGAACACCTCTTTCCGTATGCCGAATAAAAGGGAGCGCAGCGTCCCCGCCAGTTCCCCGTGGTCGGCCTGCTCCCGGTGTTCGTAAAGGTAGGCGGCGGCATACAGGACGGCAATCCGCACCATTGGCAGATGCGCTTCCAGTTCTGCTATCTCCATCCGCGCCACATCCGCACACAGGCTTTCCCCGGTCTCGACCAGCCCGGAAATGAAATCGTCCTCATCCGCACTGTCCACCCGGAGATACTGTTTCGTCTCCTCCAATGTCAGGACTGCCATCCATGCCGCCTCCCTTCTTATGATCCCGATGATGCAGAAGATTTCACCTTCATGGTCTTTACCGCTTCGGCAAGGATCAGCTTGCCGTCCACCCTCTGGCTTGCCAGGAATCCCACCTGCCCGGTTGCCGCAAATAACTCATTCAGACGCTTGAAACTCCTGCCCTGCCTGTCAGCAATCCAGTAGTAAGAGAAATCACCGAACGCCATCACCTTGCTGCCCGCCGCCACTTCCGGCACATAAGAGGAAGTGTGGTAAGGGCGGTTTAAAATCATGTCCGGCACCCCTGCCTGCACGGAAGGCTGCCAGATATAATTCCCGTTGTTATCTTTCAGTTTCCGCAGGGCCTTCACCGTGGTGTCATTTAGCAGCCACACAGCCTTTTTGCGGTAAGGCGCTTTCAGGGAATAGAATAAATCCATTACGTCATCAAAGGTGATATTCGCCGTGGCGGTGGTCACGCCATCGGAAGCGCCGCCCGTGGCATTTAAAATACCAGTCGGCTTGCCCTTGCCGTCCCCAATGAAAAAGGCTTCCTCCTCCTTGGTGCCGATCCTGCGCCCGAACTCCTTGGAGATGTAAGCCTCTAAGTTGAATACATTGTCATTCAGTAACTCATCCGATACCTTGATCATGGTCGCCACCTTGAAAGCGCCGATGGAGACCTGACCGAAGGAATCATCCGATTCCGGGTACGCCCCTTCCTCGTCAATCCATGACGCCTCGCCTTTGGATGCCACCACGGGAATCTTCCTGTCGCCGCTGGAGGTCTGGATGACTGTGGCAAGTCCCCGGAAACAGTTCTCTTCCTCCAGCGCCTCCACCAGCGTATGCTCGAATTCGTCCGGCACAAGGTAGCCGCCCTCGGAATCCGTGCCCACCTGCAGGGCGTTCTCCACATCGAAGAAATTCTTCCGGCGCATGGCGTTCCAGAACGTCCTCCTGTAATTGTCAGTCGCCCTGCCCGTTTTTTCCTCCCCATCGGGATGGTTATTGGGCTTGTTGGTGATGGGCTCGGAGGTGGGCTTATTCAGCTCCGCGTCAATGGCGGCCTGCCGCTCCAGGCGCTCGATCTCCTTCCCAAGATCGACTACCTCTTTCTCCATCTTCTCATAGGCGGCGGTGTCCTCTGCGGAAAGCAGCCCGTCCTCACCGCGCTTGCTGTCAAGGAACTTCTTTGCCGCCTCCCATGCCTTTGCCCGTTTCTCCCTCAGTTCTAAAATCCTGCTCATAACATTTCCCTCCATAAAATTTAATGTGTTAATAGGTTCAATCTCTTTTCAAGCTGCTCTATGGGTACCTTTGCCTCCGGCTTTTTCGGAATCAGTTTTGTAAGCAGGGAATTGGTCACCGCTGTCCGGGAGAACATCAGCCCTTCCAGTTCTTCCTCCCCATCCCCTTCTTCTGTATCTTCCTTCCCGTGCAGGATGCCGTCCGCAAAGCCAAGCTCCACGGCCTTCTTCGCGTTAAACCAGCTTTCCGCATCCATGAGGTGGGATATCTTCTTACGGTCCATCCCGGTCTTGATCTCATAGGCGTTCATGATGCCCTCTTTCACTTCATTTAACATCTCCCCCGCCTTCTGCATCTCTTTGGAATCACCGATTGCTACCGTAATCGGATTGTGGATCATCATTAAACTTGGCGGGGACATCAGCACCGTGGTGCCTGCCATAGCGATAACGGAGGCTGCCGAAGCCGCCAGCGCGTCCACCTTCACGGTCACATCGCCTTTGTACTCCATGAGCATGTTGTAAATCTGTGCCGCGGCGAATACATCGCCGCCCGGTGAATTGATCCACACGGTGATGTTGCCGCTCCCGGCATTCAGCTCCTTTGCGAACAGCGCAGGCGTCACCTCATCCCCGTACCACGTCTCATCCGAAATCTCACCGTTCAGTACGAGGGTGCGCTCCTCCTCCCCTCCCGCGTCATTTTTGATCCAGTTCCAGAACTTCCTCTTCACTCTTTCAGCCCTCCTGTCTCCTGAAATACTGTGTTATAACACACGCTGCTTTTACTACAGCTAAAACAAGGTGCGCCAAAAACACACCCTGAAATCCCTGCCAATTCCCACAAACTCCCTGTTTACGGCACTTTCCGCATCCTGCCAGTGATAGCAGGATGCCGTCACAATACTGTCAGGCAGGGAATCCGATCCTCTGGTTCAGGAAAAGTAATTCTATCGTGTTACCGACAGCGGAACTGTCCCCTTCCGCCACCGCCGCTGTCCTGATACCGGACACGGCATTTGTTATCTGTGGAAGAACAATTGTCCGCTTAAAGTAGTCAACGTGTGCTTTAAAACACACCCTCCAATTCCCGCAATCCCCAAAGAATCCCCAATTTACGGCATTTCTGCGGCTGTCCGGCTTCAGGACGCACCGGGTGGTTTCAGCGCCTCTAAAATCACCGTACCTTACCTGCTGGTATTCTTAAGTGTGTTTTAAAGCACACCAAAAACCGCACCGTTTCCCCGGAAACGCCCTGTTTACGGCGTTCCTGCGGGCATCCGCCATACAACGAAGTGCAGTATCTGCACCAGTAGTATAACTGCTGATGCAACCGTCCTGTAGTTGCACTGTTCTTAAAGGCAGTTTAAGTCTCCGGGGAATCCTCCTGCCCTCCCGGCGCTTTCCCGAAAAGCCCCGCGTCTTTGAGTTTGCATAGATTCCCGTTGATGAGGTAGAGGTTCCCGCCATCTTCCTCCGGGATCAGGTTCATATTTTCCATTTCCCTTATATCGTTGCTGGAGAGCCACCCGTTCTGCCGCCCCACTGCATAGCCGCTCATCCGGCTCTGGTAGTCGCCCCGGAGCAGGCCGTCCACGTTCATCTTCACGAAATATTCTTTCTTCTCCTGCGGGAGAAATAACGCCCTCTGTATGGACTGCTCCCACCGGATCACCCACGGGTCTAAGGTGTATTTCACGAATTCCAAAGACTGCTGCTCGATATTGGAAAAACTGCTCTTATCCAAATCCCCGACCATGTGCGGCGGAATGCGGTACAGCCGCGCGATCTCATCTATCTGGAACTTCCTCGTTTCCAAAAACTGCGCTTCCTCCGGGGGAATCCCTACCTGTTGAAATTTCATCCCCTCTTCCAAAACGGCCACACGTCCGGCATTCTTGGAGCCGCCGTAAACGGAATGCCAGCTCTCCCTTACCTTCGCCGGGTCTTTCAGCACCCCCGGATGCTCCAGCACGCCGCCCGGCGTGGCCCCGTTCTCAAAAAAGGACGCACCGTATTCCTCGCAGGCCAGTGTCATGCCCACCGCGTTCTTCGCCATTGCGATGGGCGAATACCCCACCAGCCCGTCAAAGCCAAGGCCGGGGATATGCAGCACATCCTCCGGCTTCAATCTCACACGCCCGTATTCGGAAAAGTTGGGGTTCTCATCGGTGTTCCGGGTATAGGTGTAGAAAAGCCTTCCATGCTCATCCCGGTCAACCTCCATCTTGTCCGGGAGCAATGGGTATAAAGATAACACCCTGCCGCTCCCGTCACGGATGATCTGCGCATAGGCATTGCCCCATATCAATAAATGGCTCATCAGCGTCTCCCGGAACACGAAGGAAGTCATCTCCGGGTTCGGCTCGTCATGGAGTAAATAGTATAATGGGTGGTCATACACCCGCTCCTTCCCGGTATCCGTATAGCGGTACACATGGATTGGCAAAGACGCAATGGCCTCCGCCAGTATCCGCACACAGGAATAGACCGCCGTGGTCTGCATGGCGGTACGCTCATTCACATTTTTTCCGCTGGTGCTTCTCCCAAAGAAAAAGGAATAAGCCGAACCGCCGTAGCTGTCCTTTGGCTTATCCCTCGCACCCCTTGTTCCAAAAATGGATGGTAGTTTCATAGGCACCTCCCTACATCAAATTGTCAGAATCCCTCTTTCATCGTACACGCTGCCCGTGCTGATGCCGCTGTTCCGTATCGCACGGTCTAATCCCATGATGGCAGCCACAGCGCCGTCAATCTTCTCCGTGGACTTCTCCTTGTCCGGCTTGATGTTCCCCGCCGGGTCCGTGCGGACGAAGATGTTATCCATCATCCACCGCAGCACCGGGTGGCCTCCGTGGGCGATGTTCTTCTCCAGCACCAGTTCCATCAGCCGCTTGGTGGGCGGCGACATATCTTTAAAGCCCTGCCCGAAGGGAACCACCGTAAAGCCAAGCCCCTCCAGGTTCTGCACCATCTGCACCGCGCCCCACCTGTCGAATGCGATCTCTTTGATATGAAATTTCTTTCCGAGATCATCAATGAAATTCTCTATAAAACCATAATGGATCACGTTGCCCTCCGTGGTATGCAAAAATCCCTGCCGCTCCCACACGTCATACGGCACATGGTCACGGCGCACACGCAGGCGCATATTTTCTTCCGGTATCCAGAAGTACGGAAGTAAAATATATTTCTCCGTGTCATTTCTCGGAGGGAATACCAGGACGAAGGCGGTGATGTCAATGGAGCTTGACAGGTCAAGCCCGCCGTAACATTCCCGCCCCAGCACTTCCCGCTCATCCACGGGGAAGGCGCAGGCATCCCATTTCTCCATCTGCATCCACCTTGTGGACTGCTTCACCCACTGGTTTAATCTGAGCTGCCGGAAAATATTTTCCTCTGCGGGATTATCCTTTGCACTCAGATACGCATTCCGCACCTTCTCGATGTCAATGGTATGCCCCAGCGAGGGGTTCGCTTTCCTCCACACATCCTCCGATGACCAGTCCGCATCATCGGACGCGCCATAGATCACAGGGTAAAATGTAGGGTCTGTCTTCCTGCCCTGCAGGATGTCCTCCGCCTTCTGGTGCTGCTCGAAACAGACGGAATGGCGGTCTGTGCCTGCAGTGGTAATTAAAAAGAATAAAGGCTGCGTCCTGGCATCGCCGGAACCTTTGGTCATGACATCGAACAGCTCCCGGTTCGGCTGGCTGTGCAGCTCGTCAAAAATAACAGCGTGTACATTCAGACCATGCTTCGTATATGCCTCTGCCGAAAGCACCTGATAAAAACTGTTGGTTGGCTTATAGACCAGCCGCTTTACTGACATAACGGGCTTGATGCGTTTCTTTAATGCCGGACACTGCTCCACCATATCCACCGCCACGTCAAAGACGATGGATGCCTGCTGGCGGTCAGAGGCACAGCCGTAGACCTCCGCGCCCCACTCATTATCACCGCAGGTCATATATAACGCCACGCCCGCCGCCAGTTCCGATTTCCCGTTCTTTTTGGGAATCTCCACATAGGCAGTGTTGTACTGCCTGTAACCGTTCTCCTTCACCGTGCCGAACACGTCCCGGATGACCGTCTCCTGCCACGGGAGCAGTTCAAAGGGCTGCCCCCGCCATTTCCCTTTGGTATGTTTCAGGCAGTTAATGAAATCTACCGTCCGTTTCGCCTTTCCCTCATCAAACACTATCCCCCGCCTCCCTTAAAGAGCAAAAGCTCCATTGCATCGCTTTCCTTGTCCTCGCCGCCCTCCGCCATGATGCGGCTCCGGGAGGAAGGGGTAAGGCCGAACTGCTCGCAGAAACGGTTCATTATTTTCAAATAGGTCTGCGCGATGGATACCTGCGGGACCTGCTGCCAGTAGCCGGAGGGCGTCTTTACGATGGTGCCGTGCTGGGTGATGAATTCCTCCGCCTCTTTCCATCTGGCGTATGCCTGGCAGTACCCGGCAAATGCCGCCATGTCTATTTCCGTAAGGATGCCCAGCTTTTCCATCTGCCCCGCCATCCGCTTCCATTCTTTTTTCGCCTCGCCCTCCAGCCATGCCGGACAGCGGGGCGCTTTCTTCTCCGGCTTCGGCTCGCCCGTGTTAAGGCTGCGCTTGCCGGGGTTGCCCTCCAGCGCCTTGACCGCCGTGGGCTTGGGTTTCCTTCCGCTCTGCACTTTTGCCGCCTCCTTCCCTTAAATTTACGCAGCAGAAAAGGGCTCCCGGAGGAACCCTTTCCCGCTGCTATGTATGTGCTTTTATCTGACCATTATCTTATGGCCCATGACCGTTTTTATCTCTTTTGCGGAAAAATTCCTCGCGTCGCTGTCCGCCCTCGGCTTTACGTTTGCAATGGCTTCCTCCGCATCCTTCCCCACCGAAAGCATCTGCCTCGGTAACAAATCTGAAAATGTGTAGTTCCATTCGTAGTAATCCACCCTGTATAGTTTCATCCTCTTTCCCTCCTCTGCCTTTATCCCTGTTCCGGGAGCGCGTCCGCCGCTGCCCTCGCCGCTGTCAGTGCGTTCTCTTCATAAAAATATGGGTCTATGCTTTTGGAAACCTCCGCACCGTCTCTGCCGTAAATGCGGAAACCGTACCCAAGCGCCTCATCATCCCATTCTGTCTGCAATTCATATCCGTTGTAAATTTCCTTCATCGTGTTTTTCCCTCCTTAGTTGTATTCCATGATCAGGATCGCCAGCGCCGCTTTTGTCGCGTCATCCTCCGGCTCGCAGTCCCATCCCCTGTCGTAGCAGCAGGTGGTCTTCCCGTCTATCTTTATGGCCAGCTTGGAAATCCTCCCGCCGTCAAGCCCGTACCTGCTTCCTTCCTCAAAATGCTTTACCGTATAGCTGCAGGCTGTCATCCTTCCGTCCTGCGGTATCCCGATCACTCCTTTTCTTACCATCCTTTTTCCCTCCGTTTTCCTTTTGTCAGACACATGTTACCTCTGAACGAAGGTATTATCCACTCAATTCAGAGGCATAAATGTGACAAAGATAATGGCTGGGAATTGTGTACATTACAGTGGGCGGCATCCCTTCCCGGAAAGCCGCCCCGCTGTGTCATTCCTTGCCCGTAAGGATGAAATCCCAATAGGACTCCCTGTTTTCCTCGATAAAAAGGACCAGTTCGTAGAATCCCCTGTCAAATGCCGCCCGCTGCACCGCAGCCATGTTGCACATGTTGGCCGCCCCGCTGTCGCGGACTGCGGATATCTGTTCTTTTATTTTCTCCGTCAGCATCCTTTCCCTCCCGAAAATTTATGGCGGATTATGAGAACTCCACCATATGTAAAGTCTTGCACACGCGCCTGTATTCGCCGTGTTTCAATGCCTGCTTACTGCTGTGCCGGACCTTCCGGTTCAGGTACTTCTTGTTCAGGGAAATACCGTGGCGCAGCTCGCCCCTCATGCTGTAGGAGCCATTGCCCCTCTGCCAGCAGTTCCGCTTTTGGTGTGCATTTCCCGGTGATTTTTGCTGCATCGCCATATCAGTCATCTCCTTCCACTTTCCTGCATTCATCCTCCCGGAATATCACCGCAAGGCTGCTCCCGTTCTGCCAGTCAACGTGGATGGAGCCGGAATCGTCCACCCCCGCCACCACCCCTTTCAGTCCGGGCGGCATCTCCCTGTAAGGGTCATCCATCTTCACCAGTTCCACACGGCACCCCCGCGGATATTCCTTCCGCAGGGCCTCCAGCTCCTCCTTCCTGATGTCAAGCCTCATCCTGCACACCCCCGTTCCCCCGCAGGGAGGCAAGCGCCGCCTCACGGCTGCGGAACATCCTGCCTATGGATACGCGGTAGAAATTCTGCGCCCTGTCATAAAGTTCAAAATACCTGCCGTCATACCCCCGCACGGTGTACTGGTTTGTCAGCCCCTTTTTCTTATGGGTCAGCAGGAAGCAGGTGTCGCCTGTCCGCCAGCCGCCCGGAAGCGCCCTGTCCGGCCTGCATTCCCTGCAGGCGGTTTCCAGCGTCTCCATCGGGAACCCGAATTTCTCATAGGCGCGTTCCAGCATTCCGTAGTAAGCGCCGCCGGGTTCGCCCAGCCGCCTCCTCTCGTCCATGATGTAAACCATCGCCGTCACTTCCTGCCCGTCAAGGCGCACCGTCAGGTCCTTTTTGTAGTAAAAGGAAGGGAATCCCTCGTAGCGGTCAAGGCTTGCCTCGTCCGCCTCCCCGATCTCCCAGACCAGCGCCGGCACCCTGCCGCCCTCCTGCGGCTCTATGGTGGCGTATGCCCCCGTCAGCGAGCCTTTGAACAGCAGGCGGTAACCTTCCACCTCCGCCTGCCCCAAAAGCCGCGCTGTGGGGCACCTGTAGGCCATCTGCCCCTCGTCCATGTTGCTGCCGTAAGCAATGTACAGTTTCTTCATAATCCATCATCCTTTCGCTTTTTAGTGAGGCTGCCCTCCTACTGCCTTAAGGGCGGTTTCCCGCCCGTTATGGCCTTCAAGCCGCGTTCCGCCATGCGGAGTTGCCTTCGAGGTGTTTCAGGAAGTGGAGCCTGCAGGTCTTGAACTCGTCCCCGCTAAGCCCAAGCCGGAGCATCCAGCACCGGAATGCGTATTTTTCGTTGTCGGTCACAGTCTTCCTTGCGGAGGCTTTTTTCTGCGTCAGCGCCTGGTGGCTCACCGCAAGGCAGAACTGTATGTATGCCTTGATCTCGCCCGCGTGGGTGGTGCTGTTGAAAAGCCGGAACTCAACCGTGCCTTTGGTGAAGGTCGAGTGTAAATTCAGCCCGTGGTACCTTGTATCGTTGTAATGCTCGTCCCTGCCCCTTGTGGAGCCTGCGTACCAGATGTCCTTTAAGGCTTCCATCGTCTGCGGCTTTTTGCGGTTGATGGCCTCGATCAGCTTTTCGTTGGTCTTTTTGCACCACCGCATCCTCGCCGGGTCGATCCGCAGGGCTTTGTAAAGGATGTCCTCCTTGCTCGCTATGATGTTCACCAGGTTCCGCAGGGTCTGCGGCGTGTAGCGGCTGGCGTCCACATGGATGTGGATGCCGCACTGGCCGTTTACAAAAGCCCCTTTGTGTCTTAGCTGCCTTACGATCTCCTGCAAATCCGGCAGGTCTTCGTAGGTAAGGATGGGGCTGACGATCTCGCATTTGTAGGTGTCGTTTGCGCCTACCGTGCGCCCGCCGCTCTTTTTCTGTGCGATGATGCTGGAGTCGTAAGTGGCTTTCCATGTCCTGCCCTGCCGGTCCTTTGCCCCGTAGGTCTTGTAGTAGGTGCCGATGTAAAAGCTCTCTGTGCCGAAATATTCTGCGATGGCCTCCGCTGCCTTTTCCCTTGTAACCCCTGTCATTTCAATCTCGATCCCGAATCTCTGTGTCCTCATGTGCGTTTCCTCCTTGCGCTTGCTTTTCTTTTGGTAGTCTATTAATCACTCTGAACGCACTATTTATCCACTTATTTCTGCTCATAATGTACACAAAGATTTCGGGGGAAAAGGCTGCAAATTTGTGTGTTTTACAGCCTTTTCTGCTGTGCTTTTCCGGGTATCTTCTATGGTATAAATACGGGCGGCGGTTTACTCCATTCCCTTTTCAAAACTCTGGTTCACCTGTTCGATCAGGAGGGCATCCGCCGCCGCTTCCGCCAGCATCACCTCCGGCTGCCCTGCCGCTTCCGCCGCTGCCTGCAGCCTTGCCGCCTCCCGCTCGTTCCGGCGGGCTTCCTGCCACCTCTGCTTATTTTCCTCTGTGCGGAAAGCGGAATGCCCTTTCAGGTTCTTAAGCAGGAGGTTCCTGACCTCTTTTCCCTCTTTCCCGCCAAAACCCAGCCGCAGGAGCCATATCCTCATGTAGTATTTTTCATTTTCCTCGATGGTCTCATCGGGCCTGATGCGTTTCTGTTCCCGCGCCTGCTGTGCCATCGCCGCTGTAAGGTGCGTGAATGCCCGTATCATGTCGGGGTCGTTGATGGCGGGGAGGGTGAAGGCCGCTTTCCCGTCGGGGAAACTGATGCCCCTGCACCCCTCCGCATGGCTCCCGAACACCTGCAGGAATGTTTCTGTGCCGGAAACCTCCGTGCCGCCGAGCGCCTCCACCAGTGCCGCGGGTATCCGGAAGACCTCCTCCGCAAATGCGCGGTTGATAAGGTACTGCTTGCTGTGGATGAGGTAAATAAGGTTCTTAAGCCCCTCTGCCGTCATGCCCTCCACCGGGAGGCTGACCGTTGTTTCCTCCACCTCTGCCTGTGGGCTTTCGATAAGCCCCTGCTCCAGAAGCCCTGCCCTTACCATCTCCGCTGTTTTCTCATCCTCCGTCTCCACCGCGCCGCTCCTGTCGATGGTGCAGTTCCCTACCTCGTAAGCGCAGGTCGGCACCCCAAGGTACCGGGAAGGCTGCCCTAAAATGGCGCTGACCGCCTTTACCACATCTTTCCTGTTTGCTGCATTCGTTTCAATCCTCATCCTTTTTTCCTCCGTTTTTAAGCCCTCCGGCTTTGTTTTCCCTTTCGGTACTACATTAATCACTCTGGACGGGGATAAAAGCAACATAAATGTCGGAATAAATGTCACAATAAAAATTCCGGGAACTGTGCATAGTACACAATGCCGCAAAGCACGAAATACACGTTCGGCAGGGCGCACCCATTCCCCCACATACGGTACTCCGCCGAATCGGAATGGGGGTCTTTCAGCCATTTCCGAATCTGGCTGTCGGACTTAGGTCTGCCGGAAGTCCCCATTATTTTACGGTGGGTCTCGAACACCTCCCGCCAGAATATCATTTCTTCCTCTGTGGGGTTCTCCGTGCCGAGGCCGTCACACCACCAGTCCGGGAAGCCCTGCAGCCTCGCGCATTCCGTAGGGGTCAGCCTGCGGACGATATAGTCCGGCTCTACGATATGGTAGTCGCCGCTGAACGCCTCCTGGTTCCCAAGCCACTGCTTGGAGCCCATGCTCGCGGAGACCGTGCCGAACACGTCCTTGCCCGATGCAGTCCTCACATCATTTATTACCGGCGGGTCTTTATAATCCGTAGCCACCAGCGTGTTCGCCAGTTCCTTTTCCGCCCGCATGAAATAGGAATTCTTGCTCGTGCAGTAGGTGGGGTATGCCACCGCATGGCGGTCTGCCCCGGTCAGGCTGAAACACACGTCCTCATTCACCCCGCTGCCCTGCGGCCCGTTCTTATCATCCCTGCCGATCATGGAGCCCTGCACCGCAACTACAGCGATGCCGCCCTGATTCGAGGACGGATTATTACAGTTACAGTCAAGGGTCCGTGCGGTTTCCGCTTCATAGAATCCGCTGTACGGGTTATCGGATTTCATGGCGTTGCTCTCTTTGGAGCAGATGCCGTATGCCTGCACCACAAGCTCATTGCAGCGCGTTTCCCCTATATCGAAAGTATTCAGCGTATTTGCCACTTCCCCGTCCTTCCATGTGGGCGCTTCCTCCGCAGAGTGCGGGCGCATCCCTTTGCAGAAGGGCACGAACACGGTCTGGTCATTGTTGCAGGAAAGGGTGGCCGACTTGTCATCCTGTATCAGCGCGCCTTTCCCTCCATTTCCACCCCCGGCGCGGATTTTCAGCGTCTTTGGCGTTTCCACCACAAAGGGCTGGTTGTTCCCGCCCATGCCGTAGGTGGCATTGACCGTGGGCGCGGTCTCCAAAGGCCCCGTGTATCTCGTATCCTGAGAGTGGTTTTCAAATACTGCCTGCTCCAGCACACACGGGGGATGGTGCGCCTCCGCCCTTAAGGTACACGTCACGTCATCGGTCACGTCCATGCGGCTTCCGCCCTGGTCGTTTAAACAGATGCCGCCTGCCGCTCCAATGCCCTCCGCAGCACTTCCGGCAGCTCCTTGCCACGCACGGAAGCCCTGCGGAGTATACCCTGACACGCCTTCGGACTCAAATAATACCTTTCCGGCACTCCCGCCTGTAAAATCTGCGACAAGGTAGATGCGTTTTCTGCGTTGGGGGACGCCCCACAGGCAGGCATCGACCACCCGCCATGCGAGGGAAAACCCGTCTGCCATGATGCATCCGGCATTCGCCCACTTTCCCTTTGGAGGTCCAGGTACAGGAATGTCCCCGTCTTTGACGGAGCAGACCGCGTTAAGGACTGCCCTGAAATCCTCCCCTTTGTTTGAGGAGAATGCCCCCGGCACGTTCTCCCACACGATAAATCTTGGGTATCTCCCATCTGTCGCACACCTCATTTCCTTTATGATCCGTATTGCCTGAAAAAATAAGCTGGACTGCTTACCGCCAAGCCCTGCACGTTTTCCGGCTATTGAGATGTCCGTGCAAGGACTCCCAAATGTTATGATGTCCACGGGCTCTATTTCATCCCCACGGATGCTGTTCACGTCACCGTAATGTTTCACGAAAGGCAGCCGCTTTGTGGTCACCCTGATAGGGAACATCTCAATTTCCGATGCCCACACCGGGCGGATTCCGGCAAGCAGCCCGCCAAGTTCAAAAGCGCCGGAGCCGGAGAACAGGCTGCCCAGCGTCAGTTTTCCATTCTCATCCATCCGCAGCCGCCTCCTTTTCCAGTTCCGAATAAGGGATTTTCACCCCGTCCCTCTCCACGGACACATTCTCCGCAGAGCCGGCCTGCTCGATATAGCGGTTCACGATCACATCCGCAAACTTCTCATCCAGCTCTATGGTGTAACAGATGCGGTTCGTCTGCTCGCAGGCCATCAGCGTGGAGCCGGAGCCGCCGAAGGGATCCAGTACAATGCAGTTGCTCATGCTCGAATTCTTGATGGGATATGCAATTAATCCCACTGGCTTTGAGGTCGGATGACTCTCACTTTTCTTCGGGCGGTCAAACTCCCATATGGTGGTCTGCTTCCTGTCGGAATACCAGTTGTGCTTCCCGCCCTTCTTCCATCCGAACAGGCACGGCTCATGCTGCCACTGGTAGGGGCTCCTGCCAAGCACAAGGCTCTGCTTCTTCCAGATGCAGCACCCGGAAAGGTAAAAGCCCGCCGCCTTGAATGCACTGCGGAAATTCAGCCCTTCCGTGTCTGCGTGGAACACATAGATGGAGGCATCGCTCTCCATGTTCTGCTCCATGTTTACGAATGCCGCAAAAAGGAACTGGTAAAATTCCTTGTCGGGCATGTTATCATTTTTTATTTTTCCGGCGCTCCCCTCATAATTCGCATTGTACGGAGGGTCCGTCACCACAAGGTTTGCCTTCGCCCCTGCCATCAGCACATCGTATGTCTCCGGCAGGGTGGAATCACCCACCACCAGCCTGTGCCGCCCAAGCGTCCACACATCACCCATCTTTGCCACGGCGGGCTTTTCCAGTTCCGCGTCAATGTCAAAGTCATCCTCGCTCACTTTCTTGTCATGGACGGAATTGAAAAGCTGCTCGATCTCCGGCGGCTCAAAGCCGGTGAAGGTCACATCAAAATCCGAATCCTGCAGGTCAGCGATAAGGTCTGCCAGCAGCTCCTTGTTCCATTCGCCCGTGATCTTATTGAGCGCGATATTGAGCGCCTTCTCCTTCTGCTTGTCAATGTCAATGACGATGCAGTCGATTTCCTCATAGCCCAAATCCGTGAGGACTGTGGCGCGTTGGTGTCCCGCCACGATTGTCATATCTGAGTTGACGATCACCGGCTCCACATAGCCGAACTCCGTGATGGAGTTTCTGATCTTCTCATATTCCCTGTCACCCTTTTTCAGCTTTTTCCTCGGATTGTAAGATGCCGGGATTAAATCCGCTATTTTGATTTTCCTGAACTCCATACTCTCAATCCCTCCAGAACCTTGCTTTGATGTAGCAGTCGTAACTGCAATACTTCGGTTTCCTGCTCCGGTAAAAGGAAAACTCCGTCCCGCAACATTCACATTTCTTTGTGACAATGGCTTTCCTGTTCCCCTCCTGCGGGTGCGCTTTCCACCACTGCCTCCGGCATTTCTCTGAGCAGAACTTCCTCGGCCTGCCGGTCCCCGCCTGTTCGGTTTCCTTCCCGCAGCAGAGGCAGATGCCGTTCTGCACCTCCCGCTCCTTAAGGTTCTTCACGGTGGCCGCCACATAGCCGCCCATCCCTTTTGCCTTGCAGTGGTTGCGGACGATGTCGCGGGAAAGCCCAAGGGCCTCCGCTATGGCACGGTAGCCCATGCCGTTTAAGCGCATTTCCTTCACCTGCGCCGCCTCAAAATCGGTCATTTTCCCTCCACCTCCATCAAAAAAAGGCCAAAAACCAGCGTTTTTTGATGGTTTTTAAGCCCAAAAACATGGGTTTTTCGGTACTTTCACGCAAAACTAAAGTGCCTGAAAGCCTTGAAAAATCAATGTTTATGTAAGATTTTGGGGCGGTTTCCTATCCCCCCTGTGCGATTCTGCGAAAATTTACGTTTGAGGGGGCGGCGGTCAGAATTTCGTCAGGTTTTGGAGATTGATGTCGCCCCTCCCCGGTCAGATTTCCACGGGAAATGTCACACTATGTCAGAGCGTGACGGAAAAAGAACCATCACGGAAACCGTCAGTAATGGAACTCCTGATAGCGGTCCTCCGTCATGGTTTTATGGTCGTGGCAGCTCTTACAAAGGCTCTGCCAATTGCTCTCATCCCAAAACAGCTCTGCATCCCCTCTGTGTGGGATGATGTGGTCAACCACGGTTGCTTTCACCAAGCGTCCCTGCTCCATGCATCTGACGCAGAGGGGATGTGCTTTCAAGAAACGTATCCGTGCTTTCTCCCACCTGCCATCGTATCCCCGGACGGATGCGCTGGCTCGGTCGGAGGCGTGCAGCTTTGCGTGTCCCTCACAGTACATCCCGTCCGTCAGCTTCGGGCATCCGGGATGCTTACATGGTTTCATCGGTTTCCTCGGCATGGCGTCACCACTTCTTCACGCCGCCGTAATACTTGTCAGCGATTGCCTCCTGCTGGTACTCCGGCAGGCTCCGCAGGCGTTCACTCACTTTCTCCAGCGACTGCGCCTGTTCTTCCTTCGTCTTATGGAAGTGGCAGGTTCCGCCTCCACACTTCCCACATCTCAAAATGCTACAGTTCCCATCCTTCATAGCGAAACAATCCATCGATAACTCCTTTCCACCCTTTCCGCAAAAGAAAAGGACAGCGGTGAAAGGATAAAGCCCGCTGCCCTTGCGGAGGACGTGAAAAAAGCCCCGTGGCTTCTCCAACAGGGCTCCCTACACTTCTTCGCATCATAACCATAGCACAATATTTTTTCCTTTGCAATAAACCAGCCGTCCACCTTTAGTCTACCGTCAGTCTACCATCAGTCTACTTTCCGGCGGCAGTAAAGCCAGCAACCCTTGTAATTGCTGGCTTTCTCCCATAAAATTTTTACCCCACCCGGCAAAAAATAAATTTAAAATTTTTCAAAAAAAGTTTTTTAACTCAGCATAAACGCCGTATCGCTGTGTTCCCGGATGCTGTAAATGGTCTCCAACTCCTCCAGCGCCTTCTTCCTGTACTTGCCGATCATGGAGTGGGAAACCTCGTATTTCTCGGAAAGCTCCTGCCACTCCATCCCCTCTATCACCATGTCGGTTATGATCTCCGGCAGTTTCCCGCTTAAGCAGCTAATCCCGAAACGGAAGAAGTCCATTTCCTCTTTTTTCTTCTGGTATTCCTCCAAAAGCCCGTCAAACAGGTCATCGTCCAGCTTATCCGCCACCCTGCGGTAATTGAGGGCTGCGGATGCCGTGCGGTCTGACGGTCCGCTGGTCTGCACCTTTTCCCCCTCATGCCCGGAAAGGCACATGGACTTTATCACATCATCCGGCTCTATCCCTTTGAAATTGGTTATCCTGAATTTCAGTATTTTCAGTTCCTTCTCCCTGGTCTGGTATTCGCTGAACATCCTTCTGATTTCTTCCCTCATTTCCTTCCGCCTCCAATCCTCGCTTTTACCGCATCCACAAGTGCCGACTGCCCGCAGTCCTTTTTCTCCAGCGCAGCCATTACCCTCTCATCCAGTGTGCCTTTGGAAATCATATGGTGGATCACAACCGTCTCCTCCTGCCCCTGCCGCCACAGCCTTGCGTTCATCTGCTGGTACAGTTCCAGAGACCATGTCAGCCCGAACCACACCAGCGTGGAGCCGCCCGCCTGCAGGTTCAGCCCGTGTCCGGCTGACGCGGGATGGATCGCCGCCACCGGGATTTCCCCGGCATTCCATTTCCGCATATCCTCCGCCGTGTCCAATTCCACCGCCCCGGTGCGCTCCATGATCCTCTGTAAATCATGCTTGTACCAGTACGCGATCAGAACAGGCTTGCCATTTGCCGCCTCGACCAAATCCTCTAAGGCTTCCAGCTTGCGGTCATGGATGTGCCTCACGTTCCCGTTCTCATCGTAGACCGCACCGTCCGCCATCTGTAAAAGTTTGTTGGAGAGTGCCGCCGCATTCACCGCGTCAATGTCACCGTCCGCAAAGGGAAGGAGCATATCCCGCTCTAGCCGCTCATACAGAGCCATTTCCTTTTCGGTCAGAATGACCTCCACACGGTTATAAACACATTCCGGCATATCCAGATAATCCACGGCCTTCATGCTGATGCAGATGTCGGAGATTAAATTATAAATCATATCCTCCGCACCCTCCCGCGGCTTATAGGAAAAGACCATCTCCCGGCTGCGCTTGTCCGGCACGAAGAACCGCTCCCGGTAGCCGCCGATGAACCGCCCAAGCCGCTGCCCCATGTCGAGGATGCCGATCTCCGCCCAAAGGTCGATCAACCCATTCGGCGCGGGCGTCCCGGTCAGCCCCACGATGCGCCGCACCATCGGGCGCACTTTTTTAAGGGCCTTGAACCGCTTCGCCTTATGGGACTTGAAGGACGAAAGCTCATCGATCACCACCATGTCAAAATCCCATTTATGGTTTTCCACCAGCCATTCCACGTTTTCCCTGTTGATGACATACACCTGTGCTTTCCTGCCAAGTGCGGCTATGCGTTCTTTTTCCGAACCAAGCACCGCCGACATCCCCATCCCGGAAAGATGCTCCCATTTCTCCAGTTCGGAAGGCCATGTTAAATAACATACTCGCAAGGGCGCTATAATCAAAATTTTTCGAATGTCAAAATAATCAAACAGTAATTCCCATATGGCGGTGAGCGTGATCACCGTTTTTCCCAATCCGCAATCCAAAAATAATGCACTCACCTTATGGCTTATGATAAACTCTTTTGCATACTCCTGATATTCATGTGGCACATATCTCATCCAGCACACCTCCGATCTGTTCTATCCCATCAACCACATAGACGGGGAACCCTAAACTCTTAAGCTGCCGCATCCGCTTCACCTGCAATGGCCGGGGCTTTTTCCCCGGAGCCTTTAACTCCACGAATGCAATCTTCCTACCCGGCAATAAGACGATTCTGTCTGGCACCCCATCCAATCCGGGTGAGGTGAACTTCACCGCCATGCCTCCCATCTTTTTTACCGACACCCTTAGGTGCCGCTCTATCCTGCTTTCCTCATCCATAAAACCATCTTTCCTTTCCGCCTTTGCCGGAAAGCTGTCCTCGCGCGTATATAGTGCATTTGTGCGTTTACGCCTGCACACTACTATATATTTATACATTCCAATATATAAGTAAGTATCAGCAACATAAGCAACCAATGACTGCTAACGCCCTGCCTGACAGCTTTTCCGGCTGTTGCATTTATTCTGTTTTTCCGGCATCATTTATGGCAACAGCAACTCCCCGTCCCGTTGCACTCTGATTTATGCGTTTCCGTTTTTTGCTTTTGTCTCACGGTCACGGCAATAGCCGCGCACAATGCCATAGATGGGGAAGCGCACCTTATTGTCCGCTTTCTTCCACCCCTCGATGTTCGCCATGATGGCACTGATCTCATTGGCGTCCTGCCGTTTCAGGTTCCCGCGCTCCTTGCCGAAACACTCGCACCATATCTCCATGTTGCAGACGCGCTCCCTCTTACGCACACCCGGCTCACGCTCGCCGCCGAACTCGGAGCCACAGATATAGTTCCTACGGTCAAAGATATCCATCTTATCCCACCGCTCCGGCAGGGGCATCTCAAGGTAGTCCCGCACCATTCCTTCCCGCTCGTCCACCTCCATTGCGATCTGCTGCTCCTTAAGCGCCATGCCCGCCAGCTCGTTATCGAGGTGCAGGGGTTCCCCTTCCTTATAGCGGACTAACGCCTCCGCCCATATCTGCCGGATTTCCTCCTCCGTCATCTCCCACGAGGCGCGGGCGGCATCCCCCGGCGTCTTTACCGGCCAAAAACGGCGGTTCCCTGCGGTGTCACGCAGGTACCCGTTCTCCGCGTTGGTAGTGCCGATGAACACGCACTGCCTGGGGTGCGGGGTAGCCCTGCGCCCGAAGGACGCCCGGTAGATATCGTTCTGCCGGGAGAGGAAGCCACGGAGCGTCTCGATCTCCGTCTTCTTAAGCCCCGCCAGCTCCCCGATCTCCAGAATCCAGTAGCCCTGCAGCTTCTCCGCCGCCGTCTTGTCCTTCGTGTCATTTAAGAGCAGGGAGTCATTGAACCACTCGCCGCACAGCTTCGATATCAGCGTGGACTTGCCTTTCCCCTGCGGGCCATTCAAGACCAGCATGGTGTCAAACTTACAGCCGGGGTTCATCACCCTTGCGATTGCGCCGCAGAGGGTCTTACGGGTGACCGCACGGACATAGGCGTTGTCGGACGCGCCGAGGAAGTCCACCAGTATGGTGTCCACCCGCGGCACCTTATCCCACTCCGGCAGGGACGCGAGGAACTCCCGGATTGGGTGGTAGGAGCGGTCATCCGCCACCTTCGTCACCGCAATGTCATAGTTCCTTGCGGAGAACGTGCCGTAGGTAAGGTCCACATAGGAGATAAGCTGCGCATCGTCCGCGTCCCGCCAGAAGCGGCTCGGATGCTCCCACGGCACTTCCCCTTTGATCTCCATGCCGTCACTGAGCTGGTTGAACACGATGCCCTTCAGCTTTTCATCGTTGTTCAGGATTAATAAGAGATTCCTTAATGTGTTCTTCACCACCGTGGAGCGTTTCTCATATTCAAGCTGTTTCAGCCAGTCCTCGTTTTCCCCGGAGAACTCCTTCTCCGCTATCTCCATACGCTCCCCGGCAATGGTCATCTTCACGTTTTCATCATTTACGGCAAAATCGCACATTGCCTTAAAAGACGGCAGCTTTGCCGCCTCCGTGTCTTCCGGCACTTTCTCATCCAGCCCGCCGAACTTATGGATGCGGACAAGATTAAAGGCATTCAGCAGCTTCCCGCAGGCCGGGTCGGTGGCATGATGGGAATAGGCGAACACATCGTCATAAACCACCACCCCGGCAGAAGAATCCGCAGGGATATAGTCAAAACGTCCCTGCAATTCGCTTTCCTGGTATATATCCTTTAAAAACACATGGACGGCCTCATTTATCCCGTAAGTCCTGCAGAACGCCCCGATCACGCCTTGTTTCCCCAGCGGGTCCTCCTGTTGCTTCCTGCCCCTCTCCACGATGCCTCCCTCACGGACGGAATGCGGAAGCCCGGCGCAGTCACGCCACCCCGGATGCGCCGCAAGGTACCTGTCCGGGTCGAGCCACTCCCCGTCACAGCGTTTAAACACATATTCCCCGTCCGCAGGCGTGGTCGGCCAGTACATCAACTGGTGCGGGCGGTGGGAGCATTCATCGAACTGGTCTATCCCCCATTCCGCCGCAAAGAACCGTGATATGGCGGCATATTCATCCGGCGTCACGTCCCTTGTGAGCGGGACCACCACCCTCACCCTCGGAGCCTCCGGCGTATGCCCGTGGGTCGTGTACAGGCATGAGGCATAAGGGCAGAGCATCTCATAGCTGTCTATGAAACCAATGCCCGCATGGTCGGCATCCTGCGTCAGCATGGAGCGCCCTTCCACCATGTCCCTTTTGCGCCGCCCGCCTTTCAGCTTTCCCCCTACAAAGCCGCCCTTGTCCTTTGCCCGGTCACGCTCGGACTTCGGCAGCTTCGGGTATTCCTCCACTGTTTCCGGCGTCCGCACCGTTTGTGAAAGGCGCTCGCACAGCTCGTCAAAGGTGACCTGCTGGTTCACCCATCTTTTTGCATGGCAGCTACTGCCATAGGCGATTGATAATTTACGCATTCCCCGTCCCTCCGATCTCATATTCCTTCGCGGCATACTGCCCCGGATTGTTCCGCTCGCGCCCCTTCCGGTAAGGGTGTATCCATACCTTCCTGCCCGATTTACAGTTCCGCCAATGCCCGATGACTCCCCAGCTTGGGCAGTTCATTTTCCTGCTCTCTGCACAGTATTTTGCCATTTCCTCTTTGGACAGCCGGATCACGCGGACAGCTTTCACTTTGCGGAGTCCCTCTTTCTTCCTGCCCCTCCCCCGGCCCTCATGCCTGACAGCCGGCCTCCCCTGCCCGGTGACGAACACGGACGGGCGGTCATACAGGGCTTTCTGCACAGCCATGTACAGCAGCTTTACATTCCTGCTGAATTCCGCATTGGCCTGCCCGTCCGCAAGCATGGGATTGTCGTACCGGGTCCATACAATATGGGAATAGGTCGATGTGACTTTTTCCCCGCCCTTTGAGAAGATGAACTGCCCTATTGATATGATCTCGTCCGCATGGCTTCCCCCGTTGTTGATATGGACGTATGCGTCAATAGCATGGCGGGAATAAGCCTTTGTGCCGCCCTGTTCATAGGACGGTCCTTCGGGCGGCAGGATCGTTTTCTTGAAAGCCACCAGCGTCTCCTCCTGTCTGCCCTCCTTCCGCACAATGCACGTAAATTCAGGCAGCGCCGGGTTCATGACCAGCTCCGAGCCTTCATAGGGCATCCCTTCCAACTGCCCTACAAGCGCGTCAGCCTCATCCTCGTCCACGACAATACGGTCCAGGTTCTCCCAGCCGCAGGGTTTTTTCCATACTTCTGACCACATATCCGCACCTGGGTCATCCAGGTCAAGCACCTCAAGGTCTGATGTGCAAACACATTTACTTAAATCCATAAATTTCTCCTCCTACATTTTCTGATAAAAACTACACTGGTAACCGTCCGCCCTCAATGGCAGCCCCTCCGCCCACTCCGGCTGTACCGCCATAACCTCACACATCTCATCCACAGAGCCGGTGCCCTCCGGCATTTCCGCTATGATCTCATCATGGCAGTGCATCACGATGGGGTATCCCTTTTCCTCCACACGGAGCATCGCCTCCGCCAGTAAATCCCGCGCTGTCCCCTGCACGATGTTCTCCACCAGCTTGGGGCCGTAGGTCTCTATCCGGCTCCACTTCTTATTTTCAGAAATACCCTCATAGGTCAGCCCGTCCCTGCCGAACTTGTTTACAGCCATCCGTGGTTTCACATAGGACAGCTTTCTCCCAGAAGGAAGTGTGATAAATAAAATCCCACTCTTATATTCAAAAATGATTTTTCCGACTTTCGTTTTCTGCTTTTCCCTGACCGCTTTTATTGCGGCGGCATCCACATCCCACCAGAACTGTGTGATATGGGGATTGGCTTTCCGCCACGCTGCCACGAGCGGAGGAAGTTCCTCTTCTGTCAGCCCCATATCCAATGCCCCCATTGAAACGAGTGCGCCAGTGGAGCCCCCATATTGGCAGGCGAGGGAAGCTACTTTACCTTTTGCCCGCTCCGAACTGCCCTTTCCGATCTCCGCCATAGGAATGCCGAACATCCTTGATGCCGTCATTTCATACAGCTTCCCGTCACCACGGAAAACGTCCAGCACCCATTCCTCGCCGGAAAGCCACCCCATGACACGGGCTTCAATGGCTGAAAAGTCCGCCACCACAAAGCGGCAGCCCTGCTTTGGAATGAAAGCTGTGCGGATAAGTTCCGAGAGGACATTCGGTGTGGAATCATATAATAATTCGATATCCTCAAAACGCCCCTGCTTCACAAGCTCCCTCGCCAGTTCCAGATCAGGTAAATGATTCTGAGGTAGGTTTTGGATTTGGACCAGGCGCCCCGCAAACCTTCCGGTCCTATTGGCTCCGTAAAACTGCAATAAGCCATGCACCCGCCCGTCTGAGCAGACAGACCGCTCCATAGCCTCATATTTCTTTACAGACGTTTTTGCCATCAGCAGCCTTAATCTGAGCAGTTCCTCCACTTCCCCGTCCGTCTCCGCTATCATTTCTGCCACTGCCTTTTTGGAAAGGCTCTCCGCCTCCATCCCCATGTCCCCAAGCCAGCCTTTTAGCTGCGCCACGGAATTGGGGTTCTCCAAGCCCGTCAGTTCATAGGCGCGTTTCGTCACCACTTCCTTATGCAGACGCTCACAGGAAACCGCATTCCTTACCAGCTCCATATCCACCAGCACGCCCCGGTCATTGATGCGCTGGTCTAAACGGTACAGTTCCATCTCGCCCTCCGGGATGGGGAAATTGTGCAGCTTCCTGCGGATGGCTTTCTCCACGTCCACATCCCGCTTGCAGTAGGTCTTGAAAAGCTCCCACTTCTCCGGCGCATGGCAGGGGAGGTTCCTCGTCCTGCCGCCGTTTGCTTTCGTGGGCTTACACGGGACGCAGAAATACCGGATCAGTTCCTTCCCTTCCTTCATCTTCTGCTCGTCCAGCCCAAGCACCCTGCCCACATCCTCCAGTGACCGGGGCAGGGCAAGCATGGTCGCCTGTACCGCGCTGCAATGCCAGGACTCCGGGGGAATGTACCTCCCGAAATGTTTTGACAGGCAGGTTCGCTCGAAGTTGGCGTTGTATGCCGTCTTGGTCACTGACACATCGAAGATGGCTTCCTCCACTTCTGCCGGGAATTTCTCCCCCTGCGCAAGGTCTATGATCTGTGTTTCCCCTCCGTCAAAGGAATAGGCAAACAGCAGAATCTCAAAAGCAGGGCTGTCCGCATAGGCGTATACCCCGCATTTAACTAAATCCACATCGCTGAAACTTTCAATATCGGCTTCTAAGATTCGCCCCATTTCATGGCTCCTTCCTGTGTAGATACTTTGGATGACGGGCGGCAGTCACCCGCCGCCCTGATATTCCTATCCAAGAAAATCTTCCTCGTCATCCACTTCCACCGCGTCAAAGTCATCCTCCGCGTTCGTCCTGCCGCCCAGCGACTCCCCGTCACGCAGTTTCTGGATGTTGCCAAGCCCTGCGGCGATTCCCTTATTGCCGTTGGTGGAAAAGCCGTAGAAGTTCACGCTGATCCTGCCATAGCACCCGGAATACACCTCCGACTGGTCAAGGATGGGCTGTACGTTTTTATCCACCACCTGCGGCGCCTGCTTGCTGTTGGCGTTGAAGAAATAGCTGTCCGCATACGCCTCATCCTCCGGGCGGTCAATGTCGCCATCCCTTAAAGGCAGTTTCAGGTTCGCCGGGACCTTGCCGCCCCACTTGGAGACGGAATCCTTCTTCGCCTGCTCGATTGCCCTCTTGATCTTCTCGATGGTCTCCGTGTCCGACTTTGGTATGATGGCCGATACGGAATACTTCGGGTCCCCATCGCTCACTGCGTTGGGCTCCCAGCAGTGCAGATAGGAAAACCTGCACGGTACGATCACTTTTGTCAAATTTGCATTTTCATTACTCATGGTATTCATTCCTCCTTAAAATCCGCCTCTGCGGTTGCTGCGGCAATCTCCTGCCTTTTATCTGATTCCGGTACTAAGGTCACTTTGCCCTGGGGCTTGTAGACCAGCTTCCCAAGTATCTCTGCAAATTTCTTCTTCCCAAGCAGCCGCTCCATCTCCGTGATGCCGATGAGCGTCTTTTTGTAGATGTCCGTGTACCCGGCTTTCTGCGCCGCCTGCGCCACTTCCTCCTCATCCGTGTATTTCCTGTTGCTCCTGCCCTCGA